>Ga0114919_10000034_pt1 | contig 72157 bp, 69 predicted proteins | sample BlataG_FD_88682 | JGI IMG/M metagenome (GOLD analysis project Ga0114919, IMG submission 88682) | Deep subsurface microbial communities from Black Sea to uncover new lineages of life (NeLLi) - Black_00105 metaG | ecosystem: Environmental > Aquatic > Marine > Oceanic > Sediment | place: Atlantic... | reverse complement strand
TCTCTCTCACTCTCTCTCTCTCTCTCTCTCTCTCTCTCTCTCTCTCTCTCTCTCTCTCTCTCTCTCTCTCTCTCTCTCTCTCTCTCTCTCTGAGTTGTTACAAATCACAGAATGGATGTTCTACAAGAATCTCTGCAGGCATCTTTCCACTCACCATTCCTTTCAACAAACCCCACCCACTCCCATCATCGCTCCCATCATCATCATCATCATCTTTCTTCAAGGATAATACCTGAACAGCAGTGTTCCACTCCTCCTCTCCCTCGCAATATTCCTTAAATCTATCAACATCCCAATCAAATACCTCCCCCAGCAGTCTTTGGAAAGATTCCGCGGATGTGGCAGGAGAAGGACCACCATCAGCCAGGGCTCCAATCGCTGCCTCCAACAGTACCACTGCTAGTTGGCGTAAATCTCCTCTACATCCTAGTGTATAAGGAGTATCTTCACCAGTATAGTAGAGTAAAGATCTACCACTGCTATCAGTATCACTATCACTACTACTATAACCACTACTACCAGAAGGAAGGCTGATACGTTTAGCAAATCCAAAGTTATCCAACTTCACCAACAGCCTCCCAGCTGCTCTATCATCAAATGAACTAAGCAGCACGGACCCAGATCCAACAGCACCGTGAATCACTCCTTTGTTGTGACAGTAGGCTAGAGCATATAGACTGCCTCTGGTGATAGATTTTATCATTCTCACTCTGTCTCTGAGAGCAGCAGCACCGCCTCCATCGCCGAATAATCGACCGAGGCCGATACCACTGGTTTGTTGGGTGCTGGGCCATAGAGTAAGAGGGGCCATGCCTTCCCATTTGGAGACCACCCATATGGCCTCTCTTTGACTGGGCATGTTTCTATATACACTAGTATCATTAATATTATTATCATTACTACTATTACTACTCGTTCCACTGCTGCTGCTAGAGGACAGAATCAAGGATTGAGCTGATTCACTTATTCCAGCTTTGAAATAACCGAGTAATCTAATAACAGGCGGCATTGAAGCAGGTCCAGTAGCAGCAACTTTCCATTTCTCAGTTCTATCAGGCAATGATGTTAGATGTTTTAGCACCGCCAGTTCGTTTATTGCTACTGCTACTGCTCCAGGTAGGTATTCTTTTATTAAAGTTATTACTGGGTCTTGGAAAGGCATTCCACTGGTGTATGCTGCTGTGTAAGCTATGACTGCTGCCTGGGACGATTGGGTTGTACTGCCTGGTGTGAGGGATCTATAATTGGCATTCTCATTATCATATTCATAATCATCATCCATGGAATAGAGGGAGGAGGAGGAAGCAGCTTGTTGCTGTTGAACGCTAATTCTCCCCAGTTCCTGGAGCAGTTCAAAATCAGAGGAAAAGAAACCACCGTCGCCGATATCTTGGAGGGTTCTGGACTCTCTTTCTTCTTGGTAGCTAAAGCCCATAGGGGCAAGGATGTCTTCTACTGCAGGGGAGGGGGTTTCGGAGGCTCGAAGGCGTTCTGCTTCTGCGGAGAGTTTGGCGGCGAGAGCGTCAATGTCCAGAGGAGGAGGATTGTCGCCTTCGGATGGGTCTTGAGATGCAGCATTTAAACGCCAATGGGATTTGGTATGCCTTTTTGGTCTAGTTAGTTTGAAGGAGTATGGGTTTGAAGGGTACAAGGAGTTAATAATCATGGTAGAAGTGTGGTGTGATCAGAAACGATTAATTCAATCCAGCTGCTAAAATGTTGAGTTTTTGATACAATACTCGTTCTAAAAGTCATGAATCGTGGCTTGAATTCATTTAAGAGTTGTAAAAGAGTGAAATCAGGTGCCATGGAGGCGTGCATTAAGAAGAAATGGGGTGTGCAATGAGTGGAAGCTCGCACATTGGGATGTGGACTCCACAGAAAACACACGCAGAGACCGGGTGGAATCCACATTCATCGTATTGAGGTCAAATAAAGAGTTTCTCTGAAATACTCTAACTCCCCCCATAGAAGTTAGCTCTTTCCTTTCGACAGTAAACTGCTGGAAACATGAATGGTGAAAAGGTGGACAACTTGAAGAAACGAAGAAAGAAGAGGGGCAAGAATCGTAGAAGAGCCAAAGTTGATGACGAAAACAAGGTCGACGTTTCTAGTAGACACAGTGGAGGTGCATCGTATTGCGGTGAGAACCGCATATCTTCAATCACCGACGCATGTTCTCCCTGCCAAGAACAACAAGCTCCTCCTGAGGTGGTACCAACAAACCCATGTCAACAGCAACAACAACCAGCACAAGCACACGCACAAGCACAAGCACCACAACCCAAAAGAAGGAAAAAGAAAGGCACTCAAGAGAGAAAGTCTTTAACTGCTAAACATAAACAAAGAGTGATCCTCAAATCCCTGCGATCACTCGAACAAATGGAGACCGAGGCTCCTCCTCCTCCTGCTGCTGCTGAGGATAGCCTACCCAATAGTATTGAAAACAAGGACAAGAGCCATGAGTCAGCAGATATTACTTCTAATCTAGGCAAATCCTGGAGCAAGAAAGATCTCGCCTTACTAACCAAACTAGCTGAAAACCGAGACATATTACAAACCACCATTCCCCACCATCCCTCCCCTCCCTCTGACGTAGATTGGGAAGTGGTTAGTAAATACTTCAAAAGATTCAGCAAAGGAGGCCAAGCTGTACGTCATCAGTGGCTGGAGGTCCAAAGATTGGCCAAGTTGAGTAGAGGAGATGCTAAAGGTGGAAAGACCTATGTAGAGCTGGTAGCAGCTGCATTGAAGGCACTGCCAGGGCAACGAGGAGATATATTTGAGATACAGAAATCAATGAAGATGAATTGTTATAGGTATTTGGATAATTATAAAGTAGGGGGAAAGGTGGCTTGGAAAGTAGCCAGTGCAAAGGCATTGAAGGAGTATCATGAAGTTGCGTTTTGGCAGGAGGAAGAGAGGAGTAGAGGAGGGAAGATCATTTGGAAATTGAGAGCAGGGGATTAGTGGTGGTGTTTTTGTGTGTGCACATTCAACTTGATGTAATGGTAGTGATGAGGAAAGCAGGTCTGGTTAGGAGGAAGAGGAAGAAAGAGGAATGGTAGGGGCGGCCTCCTTGAACCTTGGAGAGGCATCGATGCCGATATCACTGTCTCTCAGCTTTTGTTTGAATGAACTCGCTCTGAAGGAGTGCTTTTCAATTCAAATTCTGATACACGTATGATTGGCACAAAAGGTGATTTTAATAGCTTGATCGTTAATTCTACACTAACTGAGAATAAACGCAAAATTGCATCTCCGAGTAATCATTATAACTATGAGTGTTCTTGTTACGGCCAAGGAGCTTCAAAATATAGAACTATATGCAGAAGTAGGAAGGTATGAAACACGTGGAGACGATACTACATAATGTATACCTTGCTCTAGACCAATGATCAACATCAATCTCAGTCTCACCCCCCCGCCCCCCCACCCCACCCCCGCCCCCCACCCCTCTCTCTCTCACACACACACAGATATCGTCGCCTGGACTTGCTTCCCTTCTTAATCATCTACCCCATCTGGTTCAGCTTCCTCCTAGAAGCTGCTGTAGAAGGACCAGATACCAGATACTACATCTTCAAACTAGGAACCATCCTCCTCCTCTCCCTCCACGCCCTCACCTATCTCTCCACCATTTGGAGCGTCGACATTAAATGCCGTCTCCGCTACAAAAGAGTCCCAGACCTCCAGAAAACCACCCACATCAAGGTTATCCCCCATGCATTCACAGGCACACGGGAACTGGTCCCTCTGGAAAGCAAGAAGGTAGACGGGGATGTCCAGCTTAGTTTTTCGTTTCGTAAATTGATGTTTATATGGAACACATTGGAGGAAAAGTTTGAAAAACTAAGTTACCCTACTAGATTGACATTTGCAGAGTATAGGAAATCTAGAGGACACAGGTCACAGGCTGAAATCCATGCTGCCATGCAGAGATGGGGGCCTAATAGATTTGAAGTTCCCATCCCCAAATTCTTGGAATTATTGAAAGAGCAACTGCTGGCACCATTTTTCTGTTTTCAAGTGTTTTGTGTAGGCCTATGGGCTCTGGATGAGTACTGGTACTACTCTTTATTCACTCTATTCATGCTGGTTTCCTTTGAGTCCACTGTAGTAGGACAGAGGCTGAGAAATCTGAGAGATGTGCGCTCTCTACATCAACCAAAGCAGAAGCTGTATGTCTATAGAGGTGGGAAATGGGAGCTGTTACCGGGGGAGTCTCTCGTTCCCGGAGATGTTGTTTCCATTGCTAGACCGCCAGAGGGAGGAGAAGACACTGTAGTACAGGCGGACATGCTGCTCCTGGCTGGCACATGCATTGTAGATGAAGCTGTGTTGACTGGTGAGTCAACCCCTCAGTGGAAGAACCCCATCGGAGAAGCCACTGGAGATGAAGTGGATGCCTCTGAGCTGTCTGAAGCATGTGCATTATCAGTGAAGAGAGATAAAGGACATGTGATGTTTGGTGGAACCAAGCTGCTGCAAGTAGCAGGGGATAAACAAGCTCACATCAAGACACCAGATGGCGGATGTCTAGCACTGGTATTACGTACTGGGTTTGGTACCGCTCAAGGCAGACTGATGAGAACTATCCTCTACTCTACTGAGAGAGTGAGTGCTAATAATAAAGAAACCTTTCTATTCATCTTATTTCTCCTCGTCTGGGCCATTGCTGCCTCTGGATATGTTTTATACCACGGCCTGGCAGACCCAGATAGAGACAGGTTCAAACTGGTACTCAATTGCATCATGATTGTGACATCAGTCATCCCTCCGGAACTACCAATGGAACTCACCATGGCTGTGAATGCAAGTCTCTTGGCTCTGGCTAGGAAGAGGGTCTTTTGCACTGAGCCATTTAGAATTCCTTTGGCTGGAAAGGTGACGACATGTTGTTTTGATAAGACCGGGACATTGACTAGTGACCATATGGTACTGGAAGGTGTTGCTGGTCTTGATATACATAAGAAGAGCAAGGGGACATCATCATCATCATCATCATTACCATTAGCAGCAGCAGCAGATGATGATACTACCACCACCACCACCACCACCACCACCCATAAAGGATTAGTCAAAAGAGCAGATTTAAGTCAACTGGACAGAGCGGTACTACGGATCCTGGCCTGCTGCCAAAGTCTGGTCCAAGTGGATGAAGGACTGGTAGGAGACCCAGTAGAAAAGGCAGCAATGGAGGCCACTGGCTGGTTGTGTACCCAAGATCTCATCAAAAGCCCCCCAGTCCAAGGGGCTAAAGAAACTTCCCAAATAATGCATAGATTCCACTTCTCAGCTGCATTAAAACGTATGTCAACGGTCGTGCAGACTGAGATTGAAGGTGCAGCTGCTCCATCATGGTGGGTGCTGACCAAGGGTGCTCCAGAGACAATTAAAGGCTTTTTGAAGTCAATACCGGTTACTTATGATGCTGTGTATAAGGAATATGCATCAGAAGGGGCTCGTGTGTTGGCAATGGCATACAAACAGCTTCCTGAAGATACGACACCATCAAGTTTGAGACATACTTCGAGAGATGAGGCGGAATCGGGGTTGATATTTGGTGGATTTGCTATATTTAGGAGTCCTCTAAAGGAAGATTCAGAACCTACACTGAAAGCTCTGAGGGAGGCAAATCATCAGCTGGCTATGATTACTGGAGATGCGCCTTTAACAGCTTGTTATACTGCAAAAGCGGTTCACATTGTGGTCAGACCCGTTCTTATTCTTACTTCTACTTGTACTAATACTTGTACTAATACTGGTTACTGGCAATGGACGTCTCCAGATGATTCAATAGCAGAACCATTCCAGACCAACAACCCAGAAGCAGCATGGCAACTGGTGGCTGATTACGACCTGTGTGTCACAGGAGACGGCCTATCCTACATGGTCAGAGTAGGCGCTGATAAATTATACATCCCCCTCATCCAGGTATTTGCCAGAGTGACTCCTGAACAAAAGGAACTGGTGGTGAAGACGATGAAGGAAGCTGGATTGGGAGTGTTGATGTGTGGTGATGGGACTAACGATGTTGGGGCGCTGAAAGGGGCTGATGTGGGAGTGGCGCTGTTGCCTCCTCCTGTTACAAAGAAGCCCAAAAAGAAGAAGAAGAAGAAACCTATTGCATCTAGTGGTGGTGGTGGTGGTAGTAGTGGAGGGGTAGGAGTGAATGGCAGCGGTCAAGATGCGGAAGAAAAGGATGATGATGATAAACCAATAGGTCCAGGAACCAAGCTCCTGAATGACATGAGAAGACAAGGTAGACCAATCACCCCTTTCATTCAAAGAATGGCAGCCAAGATGGACGAAATGGCGGCACCAGGAATGGACGGCGACGTTCAGATGGTCAAACCTGGTGATGCTTCCATGGCTGCGCCGTTTACTGCCAAACAGTCCAGCGTAGGACCATGTATGGATATTCTCAAACAAGGAAGATGCACTCTGGTAACGACAGTACAGATGTTTAAAGTCCTGGGTCTGCTATGCTTGTCATCGGCATACTCATTGAGTGTTATGTACATGGACGGAATAAAGTTGGGAGATTTACAAGCAACTTTAGCTGGATTTCTTACTGCAGGGATGTTCTTCTTCATATCTCACTCGAAGCCTCTAGAGAAGATGAGCAAACAGAGGCCACATGCGCATGTATTCTCTGCCTATGTGTTTAGTTCTCTCCTGGGTCAGTTTGCCATCTATATATCGTTCCTAATGTACATGCAGTACACTGCTCATAGAGAGATGGATCCTGAAGATAGACAGCTGCCTGATACAGTGTTCAAACCTAATTTGATTAATACGATATGCTTCTTGGTGAACTTCATCATTCAAACAATGACATTTGCGGTGAATTATGTAGGGACGCCATTCAACACTCCATTGTCTGAAAATAAAGCATTTGCATTGTCAGTGCGATGGAGTGTGATCATGTATGTGTTGCTAGTGTTTGATCTACCATCTGGATTGGCGTCTTGGTTCTCATTGGTGGCTATTCCTCAGGGGATGAAAGTGCAATTGATGAGTCTGGCTGTGGCAGCGTATTTTGGAGCTGACGCGGTGGAGAAGATGGCGAGGAGGATGTTTCCTGCTGAAGAGCCACCTGAGAAGGGAGGGATGGTGGGGGAGAGTGTGGTGGGAGGGATTGTTGGTCGTAGTAGTAATAGGAAGAAGAATGAGTAGGTTTTGATACTGTTGTTCATTACTATGTTTGTTGGCCAGGGAGTACATAATAATGAAGAGAAGAGAGAAGAGAGGCGAAAAAACTAGGCCTGTGGCTTCTTCTCCCCACTGACTGGGCTGATAAATTGCATTCGATTGGTTTTAGTCCAATGATAGTGTTGATTTAACATATGTTCGTTTGATGTCTGGAGTTCCTATATTTACAGCTTGGGCTCTGAAGGCCAAGAAGAATCAAGAGATGATGATGATTGTTTGCATAACCGTGTTCCAAGCTTCTTGAGATCCTAACCAAGAGCAAGTATAAGCTTGTTACAGTGTATCAGACCATTTATAGTTTGAAACAAGCGCCAGATATCCACCAGGTACTCATCGCTCCATTTCGACCTCAGGTACCAGGCTCAGGCTGTCTCCCAGCTCTCTAATTTCAATAACAACAAAGAAATGTCAGACACCATTGCTGATTATAGCCCTGCCTCCTTTCGCCGCTCAAAAAGCCGCTCCAGGAGTAAGTCTAGGCATAGAGAGAGCAGTGGAGGATATAGAAGAAGAGAGAAAAAAGAAAAGAAGGAAAAGAAAAGGAAGAGACGGAGCCACGAGTCTAGCGATGATGACGACGGCGATAAGCACAGAAGGAGGCACTATAGCGACGGTGAGAAACAAGGAAAACATAGAGATATGTACAATGATAGAGATAGGTATAGGTACAGAGATAGAAGAGATGGTAGACGTGACCGCGATCGCAGCCGCAGTCGTGACCGTGATCGCAGCCGCAGTCGTGACCGTGACCGCCACCACCGCCGACACAGATCTTCACCTGGCAGAGAGAAAGAAGAAGACCGAAGCACAGGACTCAGGTCTTTTTCAAAAGAACATCGCGATGATGGACATGAAAAGCCTTCCAAAAGGTATAGAAAGGATGCTATTCCTGCTGCTGCTCTTGGAGGAGGATACAGAGGTCATGAATATCGTGGTGGTAGTGGTGGACAGAGATTCCCTGCCACTGGTGAAAGGCAATACCCACCACAACAAATGCAATACAATGCTGGTGCAGTTGATGGCTGGGGTAATAACTACAACTATGAAATTGCTGCTCAGCACAATGATCAATATAGAGATAGAGGTGGTGGTGGGGTTGGGAATAACTACCATAGTAATGGTGATCGTGATGGTGATGGTAAGAATGGTAGTGGAGAAGGAGGAGGAGCTGTTGCTGCTGCTGCTGCACCGCCACCTCTTCCTCCTCATGTGGACAGAGGACCAGCTCCCCCATCGCCCCCCACTGCCCCAATATTCCAACTGCTAGGCCACAAGTACGGATTAGATTGGGAGGCATGCAATGATGTAGGCCTATTGACTGCCCTATTAGACAGAGCCACTATTCCTACAGCGCACAACATTACAAGACCAGATTGGGTTGCAGCAGGGGAGATAATAGCAGCGCTTCACCCACCAGTGGACGTCCTACCATTCTCCGATGAAACCTTGGTTGCTGGACCTCAGATTGAAGATGGGAAGTTTATAGATGCGGATAGTACACAAGAGCCTTATCCCATAGCTTGGGAAATGAATAAAGAAGTGAATGATCCCAGGGTCAAATATATGGATGATTATAAAGCATTGAAAGTTCATTTGCAGCAGGAGAAGCTTCCCCTACCTGCCTGGGCTGTAGAGGAGAAGGAAGATGGAGGGGGAGGGGAGACTACGAGTGGGCTGAGTTGGTCGCAGTCTCCCAGGCAAATGGCTGCAAAGAAGAAGGAAATGGAGGCTCAAAGTAGGCTTAAAATAGAAAAGGAGAGGATGCAGATGCAGCAGATGCAGGAGCAGCAACAAAAGCAACTACTACTACCAGCTTCTCAAGAAGCTGTTCAACAACAGCAACAAAAGTCCTCGGGCAAGCCAAAGACTGTCGGCCCTGCTGCTGATGGAGATCTCCTAGATGCGCCTCCTGCCCCTGGCCACGACGAGGTGTTTGATGAAGATGGTGGTGGAGGTGCCGGTACAACTGGCCGACGTCAACTCGCCACAGGTAGTGTCTACCGCCATGGCGCTCCTCGCACTGGAGAAAGAGAAAGAAGAGGAGGAGGAGGTTTACTTTTAAGAAGCGGAAAATTGCTGGCAGAGCCAGGATACATGCCTCTCAGTTCAGGCTACTTCCTCCCTCTCCAACGCGACGGTACTTTTGGGAAGAATCCTCTTGAGAGTCAACAGCAGTACGAAGTATTGAGAGAAAAGGCTAAAAAAGGAGAAATACCAGAATGGGCTGCGTATAGAGGTGAGGATAGATTGTGGATGCCGTTGGGAGAACAAGTTCCTCCTGTAGAGGGTGTAGAGGACTTAAAATGGAGGGGTGCTGCATCACGTCCTCTTTCTACTTCCACTGCTACTACCACTACTATTGGTGTTCAAGACGATGAGAAGAAGAAAAAGTTGAACAAGAAGGAGGAAGAAAAAAGAGATTTTGCAGCTTTGCCTAAACCTTTATCTCTCTTTGGCAGTAATGAACCCGGTGAGAAGCAGGACAATGATGATGGTGGTTCAAGGTATTTGCATATCTTAGGTGGATGGTCTCACCACCAACAGCCTTCACTTGCTGTCAAGGATGTCCCCATCAATCGCATGCCAGGAAGTGGAGATAGAGACAACAATAAGAATAATAATGGGAAGAGAAAGCAGCCATACGTGAGTCGGTCATTGGCACACAATAAAACAGTGACAAATGACAATCTTCGTGCCTGGAAAGCAGCTCAGCACACATTATCTAATACTGAATTGTGTGTCGCTGCTGATATTATTAGAGAGGCTAATACCAAAAGAGGTACTAGTGGCGGTGGTGGAGAAGAAGAGGGAGACGGCACCAGGAAAAGAAGAGGAGGAGGAGGGTTGAATGTATGGGGAGGGCCCCCTCCAGTACACATTGCTGCAGCAATAAGAGGAGAACTGATGGAGAGTTTTGCTTCAAATAGAGGTACTGGGAATATATCACAGAGAGATGTAGATAACTTGATGAAGAAGATGATAAATCAGAGTATAAAGAAGTTGGCTGATCAGAGGAGGGCTCAGAAGAAGGGATAATTGAATGAATGATTGACTTTTTTTCTAGGGAGGAGGAGGGAGGTGTACAGGTAGCTGTTTAATTATTGAGAACAACTTGTAAAAAGCACTGCAATGAGAAGATTAGGAAAATAAAGCAAGTGTGCAAACAGTCTGCTTGCTGGCTTATTGAGTGACTGACGCACGATGACAAGGAGAGTGTGTCTAAAAATTGGGGGAAATGTTGCTGTTACAGAGAAATACAATAACCTAATTATTTACGGCGACGATCACCATAATCACCACCACCACCACCACCACCACCGCGGCCACCCTGAGCTGTGATACCAGGCAGGTTGGACATGTTGATGGCGCGAAGCATATCCAAAGAGTCCTTGTCGACCTCAATGGCGGTGGTGTCGATAGCAGACTCATCTGGGATGTAGTCCATGCGACGCTCACGCTCTTCTTCTTGTAACTTAAGGGAGATACCACGAACTGGTCCACGTTGGATGCGCTTCATTAAGTGTGTGGTGAAGCCAGCAATCTTATTCCTCAATCGCTTGGACTGGATGATGGCCACTTCCTCGCATACTCTTTTGTTTGTGTCGAAATCGAGAGTAAGACGATTATAGTACTTCTCGATGATGACTCTAGATGCCTTCTTTACGGTCTTGGTGCGGACACGACCTGCAAATGAAAATCATCAAAATGGTGTGAGCGATGGAAGGCTGGAAAACAACTATGTGTACCATATATTTGAATTTGAAGCTTTCTCTTCTGATGTCCTTGCAAATTTCTACGTCCACTACGACAACATTAGCATGAAGCCGCAATGTGATGAAAGGCCTAATTCTCTACTTACCCATGGTTGCGTCGTATAAGCCCGGTGTCTAAAATAGCTCCTGCGTCAATGCTTGTTATAAGCCGATGAAAAGAGGGCGAATGAGGCTTTGTGCGTGTCAATTTAAAGCAATCTTGGGACTGGGCCTCCTCTCCCTCTGCTCTGACGGCTCTCTCGAAGAAGGAGTTGGAAAGAGGGTGATCTCTTCCTCATGAGGTGCTTGCCATGACTGGCAATTTACCTTTCCTTGGCCGCTTTGGTGACTCAGACCTCAATTCAATATGTTGATATGGCATAAAACAGCAGTTGTATTAGCTTACTTCACTTTGTTGCTCAATAGAACCTTCTTCATTTGATGTTGAGATCCATTGATTGATCAGCCAATTCAGAGCATAAATGCTCCAGTAAAAATGCCAGAAGATGATAACACGTCATTGAAACATCCAACTCAACCCAAACTTGGAGCGTTCTCCAGTTTTAACCCTACCTCTTATTATGCTTCCCGCCGACAGCAATCGTTCAACTTGCAGGCTGCTGCTGACCAGCTCCTATCCTCCTCTTCTTCTGACGATTCCACCTCCTCTGCATCCAGCCAACAAGAACATACTGCTGTCCAAGAACCTCAAAACAAGAAGAACAGATCTAAATCTGGAAAGAAACATGGAAAGAACGAGGAGAAGAAGAAGAAGAAGGAAAGAAGGAAGAAAAGGAAGCATAGAAAACTCAGTGAGGAGGTGGAAGAGAGGCAGGATAAACATCCCCGTCCTGATGGTACAGGCCTCTTCTTCATAGATACTCAAGGTGATGATGCCAACGTACAATTCCAGGGTCTATACAGGGGAGATATTCCTTCTTATAACAGACACAGCCCTACAAAGTGGAGGACACATCAGCAGCAGGAACAAAAAATAGAGAAAGAAGATTTAGAGAAAGAAGAAGAAGAAGAAGAAGACAAGGTATCGGAAGAGAAAGCTGACCAGGCAACAGACAAGGAAGAAAGTAAAGAAGATTATGTGATAAGGAAAACAAGAGAGTACAATGTCAGTCTTAGAGAACAGCCTCATAATGTGACTTTATGGCTGGAATTTGCTGAGTTTCAAGAAGAAGCCATTACTACTGCTAGTGGTGGTAGGAGAAGGAGACAGGGCCTCAATCAAAGTAATAGTAATAGTAGTAGTAATAATAGTAGTAGTAGAGTATCTTTATCTATGAGGAAAGTGATTGCTGAGAAGAAACTAGCTATATTAGAAAAGGCGCTAGAAATACAGCAGCAAAGACATGGAGGAGGAGATTTAGAAGACAGTGAAGAAGAACAAGAGGTTTTATTATTGCTAGCCCTGTTGAAGACTGCAGCGGTATTAGTACCAGAGCGTGAGCTAAACAGCCGCTGGTTGACTGCTTTATCTCACCACCCTTGGAGTCACACTCTATGGCTGGCATATCTTCAGTTTTATCAAAATAGAGGTAGTACAGACTTTAGCGCATTGGACGTTGCGTCAATGTATTGCCGAGCAACTGAGACATTGACTGCCCAACGACAAGTTAAAGCTAATATAAATAAGAATAACAAAAACAATACTATAGTAGTATTGGAAATTGGTGTCGTTGCAGTATTACTACAAGGATGCAGTTTCTTGTTTCAAGCTGGCTACAATGAAAGAGCAGTAGCTATTGTGCAGGCTGTGTTGGAGTTTAATTTCTTATCGCCACACGGGTGGCCAGAAGATGCTCTGGTCATGATGTTTGAAGAAATGTGGAATGATAACAATGGCAGTACATGTTGTATTGGTGAGGAAGGGGCACTCGGGTGGGGTGCTTGGCTGGACAGACAGATGAATGAATCGACACATAAAGAAAATGTAGATACTACTGCTGCTGCTGGTAGTGGTAATGATAAGAAAGTAGAAAAGATTCATCAGCCCTCTCCCACTCAGACCTCTGTATGGGTGGATGTCATGGTACACCAACCTAGAGGAGGAGAAGATGATGGGGACGAAGAGAAAGAGGAGGAGAAGAAAGATAGGAATCGTGAAGACGAGGGGCGTTCTGATGATGGTGAGGAGGAGGAGGAGGAGGAGGAGGAGGAGGTTTTGCTGAAGCAATTGGAAGAAGAGTTGGACGCCAAGCTCCAGAAAGCTACAGCCAAGCTGACCAGAGAGACATTGCATGAGTGGCTAACGATGGAACAGCAACGTAGCAACGGCCATTGGCTTCCTGAGCACCATACTACTACTACTACTACTAATGATGATGATGATGATCATGGGGAGGTCAATGATGGAAACAGAGTGACATTTCAACATATCAAACATGCACTTGTCAAGTTTGAATCTTCCATTGCAAGGCAACAGCTTCTCATTGGGTGCCTTCAGCTGCTTAATGCCACTATTGCCAACAACGAAAATACTACTGATGGTGTTGTTAGTACATTGTGTATGCCGTCTAGTTGTACGATCAGCACTGCTTTGTCAGCCACGGCACATGAGCTCTACCATTTGGGAATCTCGCCATTGCTTGGCAGTAGTAGTAGTAGTAGTCATAATAATAGTGGTAGGGATTGGGTAAGTGAAGCTCTTAAAGTAGGGGAAGAGGTAGTATGGGGAGATGTGGCATCATCTTCAGAATGGTACTGGTTGCTTCATCAGCATCAAGATAAGAGAGCATTTGTGATCAATATGCTGACCTTGCTGATTGAAAAGGCAGATTTTAAGAGTGATGATGATGATGCATCACTACTGCCGATACTCATCACTTTGTTATATCAAGCTCAACATGGTAGTGATGGTAATGCTGTTAATAAGACATCATTATCAGCTGCTGCTGCTATTGAGCTGTGCAAAGCCAAGTTAGAAACCCAAAGCAACACCTCCACATCGTCATCATCATCAACAACAACAATGTGGCTGTGGCATGTGTACGCTCAGATGGAAAGCATGAGTAGTGGTAGTTGGAAGATGGCTAGAAAAGTCTACAATACCTGCCTCTCTTCTTACAGCACTGCTAGTAGTGCCAGTACGTTGATCAACCTTGCCCCAATAGTGTTGGGTGCTGCTACAATGGAAATGAAACAATCACCAGTACCCGAGAAGGATAAGAACACGTCACATAAATCAAAGAGCAGCAATATCAAGTTTGATGGTTTCAGTATTCCAAGTTTGAAACTGATACTGGAAGCTTCAGATGAGGCTCTACATGCAGCTGTACACCCTCTAGCTTGGTATGGAAGGTTAGCCAACAGTAAAGGTGAACCTTCAGGAGAATTAGAAACAACAATGCAATACCGTCCCAGAATCACTAAAAATATTCTCTTACAATATTCCCTATTTGATGAGGGACATATTGTAGCTACTAGAAGAGGGTACCAATCTCTCCTCTTTTTCTTACTGAAAAATATCAACAACAATAACAAGGATGACGATGACAAGCAACCCTATTCTGAATATACTATGATGACATGCATAGCATCATATGTCTCTTTTGAGTTGTTCATAGGTATATTGACCCACAACCTTGGCAGTGCTATCAAAGCTGCTCTTTCCCTTTACGACTCTGCCATTTCCTCTTCATCCTCAGTAGCATCTTCATCATCCTCAGTAGCCTCAGGTCTCACTGAAGCACTGTGTTTATGCAAATGTACACTTGCAGTAGAGGCAGCCGCCTGTACGCCACCACTAATTACTCCCAAGGTGGTAACTGACTTGTTGAGTGATGCAATTATGGGCCATAATAATAGTCGTGGTTCTATTCCTTTGTTGAGGTTGTTGGCAGTGCATGGAGTGGTGGGGGGTGGGTTGAAGAGTGGTGTACGTCGTGTGTTTTATAATATGTGTAGTGGTAACCAAGCTTCATTGGCTGGATGGTTGATGTATGCAGTGTTTCAGGCAGCATCAGCAGCATCTTATGATTCATCATCATCAAGAAAAGCTGCAGTGGTGGCAGCAAGATCAATTATAGAAAAGGCAACGTCATTGGCTTCATCATCATTGGGTTCTTCTTCTCCTCCATTGTTGTGGAAATGTAGGTTGGCATTGGAAAGCGGTGAAAGTGATAGATTATGGAATGATAAGCATAAGAAAGTCTTATTAATGGCTGTATCTGCATGTCCAGGAAATAAGGCATTATGGATGCAAGGAATGAGAGTGCTTTGTCAAGAAGAGAGAAGAGAGAGGGAGGAAGACGTCGATGAAGCCCAAAGTTGGCTGGAAGTGATGAAATCTAGAGATATGAAGATGAGGAGTGATTTGTTGGAAGCAGTGTTTGCAATGTTGGAGAAGGAAGGTGGAGTGGAGTAGGAGTAAGGAGGAAAGTGCATCTCGACCTGGAGAGACAGGACTTGGTGGGTTTGGTTGGAAAACCGTAAAAAAGGGTGTCGTGTGTGTAGAATTTGACATTCTGTCACTGTTAATGGGATGTTTTGACTATAACAGTATATGACTTGACTAAGACTAGACCCAAGGTAAGGAACGTGTAGTTTATTGTCGGGTTTGAAATTTCAAAATCATGGGTGGGTGGAGTCGAATTGCTCCGTTTAACCTAATATGTGATAGGCAGTGATATTTTCTACAGTATTATAACAATATGGAGACCCATGCACATTGCAATTGAGCACACAACATAGGAATCGCATCCACTTCTGATTTCTTTCAGACAACTCCCCAGTATACCTGCATTCCACTATTTATCATCTAAATCACTGTATGCTAACTCAAATCTGTACCCTCGTCTCCACGAACTTACAGGTTTCCTTTTGATCTCATGAGTAGCAGCACACTCTCCCGACAGTTGAGCTCTCACTCGAGGAGCTCCTCCCTGGCTTCCTTCTCTGACAATGATGAAGCTCATTCAGACATTGCTTCATGGGAAGTCATCACTAGAGAGCATTTAGAATTAGCTCTAGCAGCCACCATACCACCTGCCACATCCCCATCCATCACTATACATACTCACCATGCATCATCACCTGGAGGAGAAGAAGAAGTTGACGATGATGGTACTGCCAGTGAAAGCAACACTGCTGATGAACTCATTGCTCGTTGTGAACCTGCACACTCCAGCTCCCTCCATCACTTTCCCGACGCCACAGAACTTCCATTACCAAGCACCAGCTACAATAACAGCAAGTTGACACACAACTTGTGGGATTTCTTCTCCAGAAACTTCAACCGTCTCTGCATGGCAATGTACAAGAGCATTACTTGTCTAAAACAACAAGCACGTCCATTAAAATCAATGGCACTTAAGGGCTTCACGGCCTCTAGGAACGTAGCCGGTTGTCTTTGGGCCCGTCTCGGCAACATGTTCCAAACCCTACGCCTCACTCTCTCCACTCACCTGGGGGGAGCATCCATTAAACTTGGGCGCATTGGCTGCCAAGTAGTGGAGCAAGGTAAAATGGCATCAACTGCAATGGTGCACAGCATTGCTCACCTGGCATCAGCTGTGAACAGACAGGTGGCTGCCTCTCGATTTGATTGGGTTCATTTCACATTGGCTCTGGGTCTCACTGCTATTGCTGGCGCTTATCTGAGAAGTGCACATTTAAACTCTCAATTGAAAGGTACAGTGATGGCATTGGAATCACTTCAGTATGAGACTAAAAAGCAGTTGATGGACTTGATGTCTATGTTGGACCACCAGCAAAGGCACACTCAGGGACTGGGGCTTCTGTCTTCAGCTGCAGTGTCAACGTTGAAACCCAAGGCTGCGGTGGTGGTGCCGATCATTAAAAAGTGTAGCGAACTATCGTCAACTTCATTGGCAGCAGCATACTACGGTGTCTATGGTCAGTGCGCATCTGCGTCTGCATCATCGGCTGCAGCTGTAGCTGCATTGTCTCCTGACAGTATGTTGCCTTCTCTTCTGGTTCATTTCATGTGAATAGATAGCTAGACAGACAACTTGGAGGTGGCCTGATGGGCCCTCCTTCCCTTCCCTTTGCTTCCTTTATCAATTGATGCATCTCACCATTTTATGTGTGTTGTCTTTTTTCTGGCACCGTTCCCTTTGATATAGAGGTCTTGGTGTGTGTACACGTTTGTGCTATAATAATAATAGTAGGTAGGTGTTGGTTCTGAGAACTCTATACTCTACCACCTCTTGTGTGTATGTACATCATCATCAATTACTTGTGTTGTTTAGATGACCATCTTCAATTTGTACACGTATCTTTGTTTTTGTACCATAGACAGCAATATTATCTGTGTAAATAACAAATAGTATTCGTCTCATATTCAAAATGTGTTTTAAAGTTATTTACACAGAGGCTAAACTTCCAGTATTATATTTTCATCATTTCCCGGAGTGAAGTGTTTTCCGGTTTCAGAACAAAAAAAATTAGCAATACCCTCCTGTTTACTACTACTGCCATTTTTCCATTCATTACGCTATACAAAGTTATATATATTTATCTATTCCACTTAATTTTACTATAACCCTTGCTGACGAATCCTCCTCTGCTGCTCCAATAGGCCATGTGGAGCTGCCTGCCCATATGGCTTCTGTACAGGAAGAGCGCTCGCGCTCCTACGTTCCGCCATTCTTTGCACATTCTTTGACCACCTGATGATTTCCTTCCTGTCGATAGCAATCAGGCCTCTATCGCAGTCTTCTTTTGACCAAAGCTGCAGCCTTCTCAGGACACCAGCAACACCTAGACCAGTCTTCTCACCTGCTGTGATCGATGCACTGTATACATCTTCATCAATTTCGAATAGATCGTAGTCGTCATCGTATTCATCTTCGCTGTCTTCGCTGACATCTATAGAAGTTGCCAGAAAATTAGAGTTGACATTGCTGAGACTGCTGATTCTACTATTTCCTGCAATAGCAGCAGCAGTGGTAGCACTCTCGTCATCGCTGCCACTGCTGGTACTGCCTGTCCAATCAACATTCGAAGGAACAAACACCTTGGTACCATCAAACACTGGCACTAAAAACCTAATTTGACTCTGTGAGCCTCTCCTGGCTTCAACTGCTCTTTGGAGGGCAGCAATGACAGTGATGGTGTATGCTTCAGCTGTTGCTGGCAGCATGCTTCTCAGGTCAATTGGGACAGGTGCATCTAGTGAAAAACTTGGGACCATTCCTCCCACAATTGCCTCCTCCAGGATACTGATTGCTTGGACATGGTACACAGCCTCTATTCCAATTCTAGCTGCTTGGTTTTGGACTCTTGCAGGTCCAGCATATGAAACAGAAGGCGGGTTTTGCAGATGAAGAGCTCCGTATCCATCTCCTCCTTGTGCTCCTCTACCAATCTGTTGCTGCTTTTTACGGCTCTTTTTATTGCTTCCAGACATCCAGGGAATTCTCAGGCACATCAATACCATTTCAAGCATTCTGGATGATGTTTTAATGCCACTACCCTGTGCCTCTCTGTATATGTTGAAAGCTTGGGACAGCCAGTGAACGTCTCCAGAGTAGGTAGGCGCCTCTGTTTGTCTGCCTCTAGGGCGCAACGTGGCGAGTAACTTGGCTCTTTCTTGCTCCCTGTGACCTCCCATTGGCAGGGCAGCCATAAGGCTGATGGCGCCTCCATGACCCTGGCTAGCACTGCTATTGCTGCTATGCATGTGTCCTGTAGCCATGATACGGATCTCTGTATAACAAATAAGCAGGAGGAGGAATGCAGTGGCTTCGTCCACCTTGACCTTCCTTTGTTTCATTACCTTGTATATGTCAATAGCTAGCTCATGTTCATGGCATTCATAGCATCCCACCAATATAGCATGGAAGGTAAACTCGTCGGGTTTGAGTCCACTGTCAATGAGATCACCTACCAAGGACACAACATCTCCCAGTCTCTGAATTTTACCATGAGCACCAATCAAAGCGTTCATAGCGTGCAGGTGAGGTTTCTCTCCTCTTACTTTTGTTTGCTTATATATACGCATAGCTTCTTTCAGTTGGTCATTGGCAACAAAGGTGCAGATGAGGGCAGAGTTGGTACCGGAGTCGGCAGGGAGATCTTCCGCCAGCATTTCATCTCTCAGTTGCAAAGCGAGCTGCAAGTCTCCAGTTCTACCTGCTGCCAGGATCAGGGTACCATATACAGCTGCATCAGCATCTATACCAGCATGCTGTAGCTCTGAATAGACTTCCATTGCTCCGTGTAGGTCGGCTCCTCGGGGGTCTTTCAAGCAGGCATTGATGGCGGATGAAAAAATGAGCAGGGAGTTGGCTGAACCTTCCCTCCTGGCCTTTTTCAGCACTCTTAGGGCCAGATCTTTATCACCGCTCCTAGCACATGCATCTACTAGAGCAGCATATGTACGATCATTGGGTCGGCACCCCCTGGCAAGCATGTCTTCTAAGACAGACAAGGCACGTTGGAGCTGGCCCGCTCGACCAGAGGCGGTAACAAGGGCATTCCATACTGGTGTATCCACAGGTAAATTGGCACTAATCATGTCTTTGACAATGTTGAAAGCTCTCTCCAAAAGCACCAATTGAGCTCGTCTGTCTCCATTTGATTTCAAAATAGCAGCTCCGCACGTTGAGACCAAAGCAGAATACATTTCCTTTTCCATTCGGATCCCTGCTCCTTTAACTTCCGCAGCAATTGTGAATGCCTTCTCTGCATTGCCGGATACAGCACATACTTTTAGCAAATTGGTATATATGATAGCATCTTGTTTGAGACCAGCAGCTTGCAGCATGTCAGCCACTTGCAGTGCTGATCTTAAATCTCCAGCATTAGCACACACTGTCAGTACCATATTGTATGTTCTGGCATCCACATACTGTCGGGGAAGGAGCTGCACGAAACGCATGGCTTGAAAGACTGCCTTTTGAGTGGCTGCAGGTCGTAAGAATCTATTGTGAAGTAATTTGCCTAGCACATCTGCCCGGGAGGCTTTGATACAGCCTCTGATGAGGGAGAGGGCGTCGTCCAGCTTGGCTGCCGCACATAGGTTGGAGTAGGCGTGGATGAGGTCTTCCAGTGCAGCAGTGGTGTACTCAAGGGATGATACGTCAGGCAGAGGGCCATAAACATGATGAGGGGTGGTAGATGACGATTTTCGCCGCCTTGTTGTTGTTAATGATGATGAAGGAATGGTGCTAGGATTATCGGCAGCAGCGGCTGCTACAACTGGAGAAGGGAGGCTGCTACTTCCATTACTGGACAAGGCACGATTGGTACTTGTACTGGGTGATGCACTTAATCCTGCAGCTGCTGACCCATTTAATGCACGGGGACTGTATTCTAATGTAGCAGCAGATCCATTACCATTGCCATTGACATGCTGCTGTGCTTTGAACTTGGAAGCAACAAGCAATTCTTCTAATTGTCTAGCAGGAGAGGATTGCTCTTTCTCTGGCATTTTTCTGACATGTTTGTGTAGAGAACCATTCATACCTGGGCTAGTATTACGGGTGGTATGATGATGGATTTGATCAGTATGGTTGTTTGTACCAGTTTGATGCTGTTGGTCTGCAGGTAACTGAGGTCCAAACTTGTAGGTGACGGTGCCATCAGTGTGAGCCTCGACCCGCAAGAGGGCAATGTCGCTGGATGACCTGTAAAAATGGAAGGAAATACGGGATCAATTTGTAGCAAAGTGACACTTGAGTAACTCGAAAGTGAAAGGTAAGCCAATGCGCGTTATTTGAAACCTCTACATAACACTGGCTGTGGTAGTAGTGGTTGTAGAAGACGGAATGGGGGGTCTTACCTTGGTTGTGCGCTTTTTGGAGTCTTCTTAGAGGCAGCTGGAACTGACGGTAGTCTCGAGGACGCATTGCACTGGACCAATGTGTGCTCAGACCTCGAAATCAAGTGTCTCATTTCAACAATCGGGCCTTGACGTCGAAAAATAAGCACTCTTCTTATCTATCTTTATATTGCGGAATGAACTATTCGATACGCAAAGAATCGGCACCCCCAATATAAATATTAAGCGTCTTATTCAGGCTTTAGACGGTTTGATGCCCCATTTCTGAAAAAAGTTCGGCGAGATATATATGTATAACCTTGACTGATTTAGAAATACTCTTTATTTCAACTTGATACGTGATACAAGGGCAAAAGAAACATATGCAAATTGTGAGCTTGCACATATTTCCCTCCCCTTTTCACCTAAAATTTATCCACCAGCCGACAGCACACATGACTCCCACACTTCCTTGACTAACCACTAATATGGTGGTCTTATACCACCATTAAAAGCTTAGATCATCCATTGAATGCAGATCTCTCCCCCATAAAATTACATTGTTATTTGCTTGCTTTGCAGACCAATAAGAAACATTTAATAGCTAAGAAGGAACACACATCCTAGGATAGCCCTCTCCCTCTGTCTCTCTTTTCTTTCTTCTCTCTTCTGTTTCTTCTCAATTTTCTATGAAATCCTAAACTGCCATTACAACTGGTGTGTTGGCAGGTCTCTTACTCTCCTTAATACCTTTAATAGCTGCTGCATAATCCTTGGCTCCATACACACCAGATCCAGACACAATTGCATTAGCTCCTACTTCAATTACCTTGTAGGCATTCTCAGGGGTGACACCACCATCAACTTCAATCCATGGGTTAAGTCCTCTCTCATCACACATCTCTCTCAACTTCTTAATCTTTGTACATTGGTTTTCGATGAACTTCTGCCCTCCGAATCCTGGGTTGACAGACATGATGAGGACGAGATCGATAGAGGACAGGACATACTCGATTACGTCGAGAGATGTGCCTGGATTGAGGACGACACCAGCCTTGCAGCCAAGATCCTTGATTTGGTTGACAACACGGTGCAAGTGAATGGTGGAGGATTGCTCCGCGTGGACGGAGATGATGTCGGCACCAGCCTTGGCGAAATCAGCGACGCGTAGTTCTGGCTCAACGATCATCAGATGGCAGTCAAGGGGCTTGTCGGTGAGAGGGCGGATGGCATCGACGACGAGTGGGCCAATGGTGATGTTGGGGACGAAGCGGCCATCCATGACATCAACGTGTACCCAATCACAGCCTGCCTTGTCGATGGCAATGATCTATAGTGAATGAGAGAAGAGTAGGGTGAGTGTGAGAGGGGGGTGAGAGAGAGGGGAATAGGACAGGAGGCTGGGAAAAGATGGGGTAACGGAGGAAGGATTACAACGTACCTGCTCTCCAAGCTTTGAGAAATTGGCAGACAAGATGGAAGGGCTCACCTGCGATGGGTAAGGAGCGGTGGAAGTGAGAGAAAAGTTGATTGATTTCTTGGCACCATCCAGTTTGGGGAAATGTCCGTCATCTACCGGTAAAATGGTAAGTATATGCATTAATAACTTACGATGATGTCGTTCTTAGAGAACTTGTCAACACGACTGGTAGCAGAGACTTTTACAGAGGTTCTTCCACTCCTGCGGATGCTTGGACGAGCAGCACGTAGAGTGGTTGCCTGTGGAGCGATTGTAGATGCCATTTTTACGACTAGATGTGCGAAGCAAATGTAAATGTGGGTTAAATTATGATGCCGATGGGACTCGCCATCCAAATTTTAACCTCGCCCTCATCCCCTTTTTTAAAGCCTGTTTAGAGGCAATTTCTGTCATCATATGCAAATTTTAATTCTCTTAAGACATCCACTGGATTAATTAGATCAGTCGAAATGAATTTGGCTAGTTTCAACGCCAAACGTTGCATCTCACATGATCTCATCCAAAAGCACATCTCCACTATATCCTGCTCATTAAATCCCCCATCTTGTACTTATATACTTACCAAACACACCATTCATCTCATATTACGCGTTCATCCCCGAAGACTCTCATCGTTATCACCAGTCAAGGCAACAACCGCCGCTGGCCAACCAGAGCAACCTTCAACACCAACACCAACCTTCCTCTCACATCTTGCCTCCTTTGTCAGCACCAACTTCATCCCATGCGGCCTCATCTCAGCCATGATCATAGGCTGGTCCTTCCCAGCCCCAGGTATAGCAGCAGCGGCAATTAATCTCCAGAGAGTATCTTTAATCGGCATTTTCATCATCTCCGGATTATTACTGGAACAGGGTGAGGCCCTGGCTGCATTAAGATCAACGAAAGCCTTGGCATATGGACTCACTGCCATATTACTAGCCACTCCTTTCTTTGGATTGGTTGCGCAAAGGATACCATTGTCCCCTCCTGAAATGGCGGTGGGCCTGGCCTTCTTCTGCTGCATGCCAACCACGCTGTCAGCTGGGGTGGCACTGACGCAACTGTCCAAAGGCAATGTAGCTGTAGCTCTGTTGTTGACTGTAGTTAGCAATGCACTAGGAGTATTTAGCATTCCAATTATACTTCCTCTAGTACTTGGAAGTGCATTCGGGGGAGGTGTTTTTGATGGTACTGCTCTGTTTAAAAGCCTGGTGGCGACAGTTTTGCTGCCTCTCATAGCGGGCGCCACTGCTCAGATGACCATCCCAGCAGTCAAGCAATGGCGAGTCAATAATAAGAAACTACTAGCCTACTTATCTGCCTTATGTTTATGCATGGTACCTTGGATGCAGGTGAGCAAAGCTTCTTTTGCACGTCTACCGCTCACCGTCACGTCAGTTCTGGCAGCTGCACTAGCTGGTGCTACAGTCCACGTAGCTATGCTGCTCACAAACATAGTAATAACCTCGTTTATTAGGTTTGCAAAGGACGAAAAGGACCATGTAGCTATCAGGAAGGCAGTAGTACTATGCAGTAGTCAGAAGACATTACCAGTTGCGGTGGCAGTACTGTCACAAGTATCTGGGTTTTTGGGATCGGGGGCAGGGTTTGCTGTTATTCCTTGTGTGTTGACGCATTTATTGCAAACTGTTATTGATTCTGTGCTTGTAGCTCAATGGAATAAAGGAAATATGGTATTGACGTAGAGAATGTGCAAAACGAAAGAGAACTACTTCTAGTAAACTTTACAAAAAACTCAACTGTTTGAAATGGAAAAAACAAATCCAATCATCTCACCTAATCATCTACTCATCCCAAAACTCCTTCAATGTCCTATAAGGCCCCTCTTCACTCAACCAGAAACTTCCATCCACCATCCTCTGCTGATGAGCCAATGAGGACAACGCTCTGAAGTCATCCCCTCCCAACTCCCAATCCCACACATCAGCATTTGCCTTAATCCTCTCTGGATTAGTACTTTTAGGCAGTACACTCGTGCCTCTTTGTATTGCCCATTTTACCAGCACTTGAGCAACAGACCTACCAGTGGAAGCCGCCACTGCACATACTATTGGGTCCTCCATGAGTTTGGGGGCCTCGCGAGAGAACATGGAAGCAGAGTCGGGTGAGCCGAGTGGTGAATAAGCTGTGACGTGGATGCCATTGTCTTTGCACCATTTGATCAAGGCTTCGTTTCTGTGATATGGGTGGCATTCAACTTGACAAACCACTGGAGGAATGGTGGCATAAGAAAGTATGTCTTTGAGTTTCTTAATGCTGAAATTGCTCACTCCGATGCTCTTCACGAGGCCACTCCTTACCAGACCCTCCATTTCCTGCCATGTTTCCTTGATACTAGGTACCACTTCTGGTCCCTTGTTTCCACTCACTGGCCAATGAATGAGATAAAGGTCCAAATAATCCAATTTAAGATTCTTCAAACTTCTCTTGCATGCTTTTTCAACTGCAGCAGCAGCATGATCAGTGTTCCAGAGCTTGGAGGTGATGAAAAGCTCTTTTCTTCCCACCACTCCCCCGTCCATCACCGCCTTTAATGCATCTCCAACTTCATGTTCATTGGCATAGATACTAGCACAATCAATGTGTTTGTATAGCCCACTTCTAAGGGCAGCTTCCACTGCAGTACATACTTGTCCTGGTGCTGATTTCCATGTGCCTAGTCCAAGAAGTGGCATCTCAGCTCCATTTGACAACTTCACCACCTGGTGTTGTTGCTGGTGTTGTTGACTCCCTACTGCATTGCCAGTGCCAGTGCCAGGACCAGTGCCAGGACCAGCGGTAGTGAGGTGAAGAGCCAAAGCATCTTGGGAACATTCGACAACTTCTTCATCCCAAAGATCCTCCATGGTCCTGTAGGGACCCTTTGGATTCAACCACAGGGCGCCATTCACCATTCTCTGTTGGAAAGCCAGGCCACTCAAAGCTCTGAAATCCTCATCTGGGATGTCCCAATCCAATACATCAAGATTTCCTTGGATTCTGGAGGCAGACGTACTTTTTGGGATGACAGATGTGCCCCTTTGGAGGGCCCAACGGATGAGAACTTGACCTGCATTGCGACCCAGGATGGCGGCAATGGCGTTGACTACTGGATCCTCCAACAGGACTGCTGGAATCTTTCGGGGGAAGATAGAGGCAGAGTCGGGTGAGCCAAGTGGAGAATAGGCTGTGACATGGATATCATTTTCTTTGCACCACTGGATTAAGGCTTCGTTTCTGTGATATGGGTGGCATTCAACTTGACAAACCACTGGAGGAATGGTGGCATAAGAAAGTATGTCTTTGAGTTTCTTAATGCTGAAATTGCTCACTCCGATGCTTTTCACAAGGCCGTCTTTGACTAGACTTTCCAAAGTCTGCCATGTTTCCTTTATTGGGGGTGTGACATGGTTTCCAACATTACCAGTGACAGGCCAATGAATGAGGTACAAGTCCAGGTAGTCCAATTTGAGAGCCTTCAGGCTCTTCAGACAAGCTTCTCTGACCTTTCTTGTCCCATGTTCATTATTCCACACTTTAGAACAGATGAATAGCTCCTCTCTTGGGATGTGGCCTCTGCTAATGGCAAAATGGAGAGCATCTCCAACTTCATCTTCGTTGGCATACACGCTGGCACAATCAATGTGGCGATATCCCGCCCTGAGAGCAGCATGGACGGCAGTTCTGACCTGGCCCTTTTCTGCCTTCCACGTGCCTAATCCCACCATAGGGATGCGATTTCCATCCTTGAGGGTATGATAAGGGACATTGACATGGTGGTAACGAGCTCGTTCTGCAGCTAAGAGGGCTTGAGGTCTGGCAGCTGCCTCCCGTGCAGCAGAGGCTTTGGCGGCCTTGAGATCGTCGGGGGAGATGTCCTTGGTTTTGCTAAAGTCGAGGACGTAAAGGTTTCCAGATTCGGAGGCAGCTTCTAGTTCTGGGACACGGTATTTATGCCACCATTTAGTCTGCTCTGTCATCTTGTTCAAAGATCAGTGGCTGAGTCAACCATGCACAATTGTTCAAGGTCAATAGATAAAAGTTGCCTTGTCTGTATACTTGCACCAGCTTGCCGACTCGGAAATCTAAACGTTGGCAATCAACTGAATGTCTGTTGGTCTTGATCACCCAGCTTCTCTTGCTTTCTGTTCTCATCGACCGAGGCAAATATTTGCTCCTTCCTTCAGCGAAGGCAGTTTGATATAACTATGTAGCGCGTGTCTTGTAGAGTGCAAATTTTGATTAAATATATGCGCTGTATTTGAATCATTACACTTATACCAACTAGTGATATAGCTATTTCTTGCACTTTGGCTGCAAGGTGGTGTTTGATTTTTAAAATTAAGAGTTGGTTGAGAGTAGAAGGGTAGCACAATGGCTGATAACCCTTTCTTGAACGATCCTTTTTCAACCACTGTAAGTTTAAAATGCAACAAGAGCTCGCTAAATTGAGGTCCCCACCTCTTTCGATCAAACAACTTCGTTTCAAAAACAAGCTTGCTAAACTCCACATCATCCCTACCCATACAGAATAGTACAACATCTGGTGCATGGAATAGCGGTGGCACAGCTGGAGCATGGGGAGGAGGTGGTGGCGGTGCAGCCCCCAGCAATGGCTATGACCGCCCCGCCTCTGGCGCAGTTCCAGCCATCGCCACTGCCGGCACTACAGACTCTCGCAAGAAGGAAGCAGATCTCAATCGAAGAGAAGCAGAGCTCAATAAACGCGAAGCTGAACTCAGAAGATTAGAATTGGAAATTCGCAACAATCCAGCTATGAAGTCCATCAAAAACTGGCCCAAATACTGTGCTGTCGTTCATCACGACATTGCTGGTGAAATTCCAGCAGAAAACCAAGGAATGGTGAAAACAGCCTACTACGCCTTCCTCGGCTTCATCTTCTGTGCATTTTACAACATCGCATTTGGCACATCAGCCGGTTTAATCGAAGGAAAAGTCGGTATCGGCAACTGGTTATGGAGTGCTCTCTTCCTAGTAGCAGGCGTCCCTGGCGCTTTCATCCTCTGGTACATGCGCCTTTACAATGCAGCAATCAAAGACGGCGCTTTCAAATATGCCGTTTTCTTCATCTTCTTCCTGGGTTACCTTATCTTTGTTGGATGGGCTGCAGTTGGCCCCCCTATCTTGGCCAAGTGGTCTTTAACTGGTTGGTGGGCTGCTATCAATATGATTGACAAGAGTGATGCTGTGGGGATCTTGTACTTTATTGGTGCTGCATTCTGGAGTCTTGAGTTTGTATGGTCTTTCTGGACATTGAAGAATGTGTATACTGCATTTAGAGGAGGGGGGATGTCTATGACTCAGGCCAGGAATGAAGCTGCAAGAAGAGCTGCTGGAGCAGTTTAATTGGAGAGAGGGGGAAGAGAGAGAGGGATGAACGGGGATATCTGAAGAAAAAACGTTAGTGGTAGTATAATTGACTTTACTTTACTATACTTTAGATATGTGTTCTTGTCAGGAACTGACAGGTGATGTTATGATAGCAACTCGTTCATAAGTAAGTGTTGATGAAATAACCAGCAGCAATGAATGAATGAAATGGCTTGTCAATCGGCTCTTGTTTCGATTGGAGAGAGGTTGAAAAGAGGGGGAGCAGCTTTGCTCAAGAAGCAAAATATAGAAACATTGGAGCTGAATAATTCCAGTGCAAGTAACACTGATCATTGTTGAGTTTATTTCTGCAATAGTAAGGTTTATTTGACGACGTGTGGGGGATTTGCATCACAACATTCGATTGATTCGAAACACCAAGCTTAAAACACGTCTTCTTTATTTCCAATCACTTGAAAATATCCAATATTAATCAGTTTAAGCTAGTTAAACGACCGAAAATAGCCGAGAAGGTTGCATCCCCAAGAGAAATAAATAAACTCTAATCCACAGATACACGCGCCCTGTTTTACTATGACAGATATTAAAAGTCAAATCCAGAGCCTTATAGGCGATATAAACCAGCCTGACATATACAAAAGACGCCCACAAGGAGCTCCAGACCTAGCCGCAGAACTCGGCGTTTCTATCTACACATGGGATGACGTCCGAGCTCTGAAAGACTACACCCAAAACCACCGCTACCACCAGGCCAATGGTGAAGCACCTGATACAGCAGATAATCCAATCTCGGGGCCTGTATTATCCAACCCAGTAGATATGAACGGCACTACTACAGGAGGAGCTAACAGCACCTCTCCCCCACGCACCGACCTCCGCAACAACCCCCGTCACCACTCCTCTGGCCTTCCTCCCCCATCCACCGGGCGTGCCAACCGCGCTGCCAAGGGCAAATCTGCCAGTTCTGGACGTACCTATACCTCCAAATTCCGTGGAGTCCATCAAACATTCCCCACAAAACGATGGGAAGCCCAGTTCCGCCGGAATGGCAAGCCAACTTCTCTCGGCTGTTTTGACCGAGAAGATCAAGCTGCACGGGCCTACGACAAGATGATGCTATGGTGTGAGTTGCACCATGCATCTGGAATCAAGGGGGGTATCACCAACTTTGATCCTACGGAATATGAGCATGAGCTGGCTTTATTGCAACAAATCTCACAAGATGAGCTGGTCGCCATATTGAGATCAGATGGTCGACGTCAAGCTGCCGCTAGGACCATTCAAAAAGCAAAGAGAGAGCCTAGTACTGGTCCACCCGGTACTAGTGGTACTACTACTATTGATACTGCAGATGGTGGTGATGGTACTGTACCTGGTACCAAAAGAAGTAGAAGTACCTCTGCTGCTCCAATGTATACTACTGGTACTGGTACTGCTGTGGAAGGGGCGCCATCCACCACAACAACTGACAATGATTATGATAATAATGATGGATCTGGTAGTGCAACTCTATTGCAACAGCAGCAGCAGCAAGAAGGCAACAATGAAGCTACAGGAAAGCCACCCGTAATGGAAGCGGCAGAAGGAGGGGCTCCAATTGCGCAACCATCTGCCCCTGCTCAAGAAGAGGAGCCAAAACCAATGGTGGTGGAGGATGGACAACAAGATCAAGTGCAGGTACAACAACAACAACAACAACAACCTCAGGGTGATACCAGCACTGCTCGAATGGAGGAAGGAGGAGTATAATTCATACGGATGAAGAGGGGTGATGATAAGAAGAGTGAGCCATACTGTGTAGCAATATGTATATGTGTATGATCGTCTGTGTGCCTTTTATAATCTTTTAAAATCAAATCAATGTATAGACATTCGTTAATTATTAAGTTGATCAAGCAATGGAAAACAAAAATGGGGGACAATCACGCCATCCTTTGTTTTCACCTCTCATTCTGACAAAAATTCACAAGATGAAAATTCTCTCCTCATCTAACTAAAAACATTCTTTACTAATATATAATTGCACCAGTAATCTGTACATTTCTTCATTTCTTTCTTCTACCTTCATTAGTCATACAGCTCTCTCTCCTTTTTATTCAGCAACCTTTGCCTTCTTATTGCCCCCTTCCTCATCTCCATCTGCCTCCTCCTCCGCCTTCTTTTTCGTTGCAGCTCTCTCAGCCTTCTCCTTCTTCTTCTTCTCAGCCTCATCTTGATCCCTCATCTTTCTCAAGGCAAACCTAACATCAGCCACAGCACCATCTTCCTGCTCAAGCAGAGCTTCGATGAGACTTGAATCGTATTCGGGGAACTCAGTTGCCAGTTCATTCTTTGCTGTGGTCTGTGCATCTTCCTTTTTATGTACTGCTGCAGAAGAAGGGCCACCTCCATTACCTGTTGCTGATTGCCCTTGTTCCTTCTGCTCTTGTTGCGATGGCACTGCTTTTTCTTCTTCCTCCTCCTCTTCACCACCATCCTCTTCACCTCCATCCTCCCCACCATCTTCATTCTCAGCCTTCTTCTCCTTTTCTAAATCTCTCTTCAATTTCTTAATAGCAGCCTCCATCCCCAAATTGACCTGAACAGTATTCCACCAATCTGCAATATCACTCTTGCAACTAGGGCATGGCTTGGGAATCTTCCTTGCTCTCATAGACCTCCCAGTGGCAGCTCCAGTGTCCACCTCATAGGCCATCCCCTTGAACTTGCCTTCCAGGCAGCCCATGCAGAAGGAATGGCCACATTCAGTCATGACTGGACGTTCACAGAGGTTCTTGCAGAGGTTGCAGGTGTGTTCTTTAAGTGCCTGTTGGGTAATGGTGGTCTTGGCACGCTTGTTGGCAGCGCTGCTGCTGCCGCCTCCGCCTGATTTTTGGGAGATGGGAGGGGTGCGGGACCATCCCCATTCTCCCTTTTCAGCATTCCAGTCCCACCAAGGGTTATCCTTCATTGCATAGATGATTTCCTTCTGGCCTGAGCCAGCCTTCTTGTTGGCCTGCTCTACTTCCTTGATCTCGGCAAGCGCATCCTCAGGGAGCTCTGGGTTTGGTTTATCCGGCCCTGACTGGTCGTCAGTCTCCCAGGGAGGAGGGGCATTGTCGCAGCGGACAAACAAATAGCGACACATCAAGAAATTCTGTGTTCCAGGCTTTCTCCAAGCCTTTTCAATGCGATACACACCATCATAGCGAACTCCTTCAGCAGGGGCATATTCTGACCTCTTTTCTTTAAAGGAACGGACCACTCTAACTGGCAGGCCTTTAAGGCAGGACGTCAACAGAGCTTTGTTCATACTTTCAAACTTCTGATCAAAAGACTGCAGTTTATTGGTTCTCTTGTTTCCAGACAGATCTCTACCACCAGATCCAGTGTACAAGAACCAATTGCCTCCATCTTTATCATCTTCATACCCCCCCGACAGCACCACACTCTGGGACCCCACATTGCTCTGTCCTGCAATACCTGCAACATGAGGAAAATGGGCACCCCATTGACGACAAGTGAGACGATCTTTCCAGCTGTCACCCACCTGAACTCCCCTGTTGTTGGCAGGGTCAGCTTCAGCAGGGATGGGGCCGAAGTGATCGTTGGGAATATTGACCATGATGCGGCCAGAAGCAGCATTGGCGAGACCGTTACGCTTTGCACGATCTGTGGTGAAGGCTTCGTCTGGACGGTCTTTATCGTCAATGCGGACAAAGACCTTGGAAGCTGCTGCTGAGGCAGTGAGGCTGCCTGATTTGAATGCACGGATGGCCATGGCAAGGGCCGTGTTGATACGGGGATTGGAGACGAATTTGGCACCAAAATCAGCACGGCAAGATGGGCAGGACTTCTTTTTGGATTTGGCGATGTGGTCTTGGAGGCACTTGAAACAGTAGTTATGTTGGCATGGAGCTGATACTGGTTTGGTGCAGAGGTCGTGGCAGATGGCACACTTGAGGATCTCTACCTCGGCGTCGTCCTGGTCATCTGTGGGGAGAAGAGAGGGGGTGGGGGGGGGAGATGGAAGGATTGATTAGTTTTGGAGAATTTGTGAGACTATGGACTTATTGATTGACTTGTTGATTACTGTTGAAACGTACCTGCACCATTTTCATCATCCTTATTAACGACAACAGCCCACTTGCCAGTCATCAATTCTTGACGTTTGGTTGCTTTCTCTGCATCGGATAGTTTAGGATCCTTCTGGATCTCCATGATCCTTTTCATGAGTTCTTGTTGATCCATGGCGGTCAAATTGGTCACCTGGTCTGCCGTTCGATCAGTTCTGGGAAGATGAGTTTCAAACGTAGATGGCTGTTTTGCGTTGAATTCAGCGATGCGATGGAAGTGATTGTTACTTAAAAAACGAGAGGTTTTATTTATCAATCAAAAAGTATATGTTCAAGTGCTTCTAATGGCTTGCTGCTTTGCTTTAAGTGATCTCTCGCATCAGGCTGAGAACTCCGATGTTGCAACTTGCCAACAGGCCAGGGAGCCTCACAAAAACAGCTCAAAACAGTGGGGGAAATGCTTAACCTTTCCCAGATCAATAGTGAGGTATAGATAAAGAAATTGACGGTCTGTAGAACTGACTCCCCACTTCAACTCATGTTCTAGAATAGTAATGAAACGTTCAGAATCCTCATCCACCGATTCTGATCAACTCAACAAAATCTCAGAGAAAGAGACTTCAAAACTCACCAAGGAGCTCAGCAGAAGGAAGAAAGCCCAGGATAAAAAGTCAATAGCTCGTTCAGTCCCCCTCAAAGTCTCACCAAGCAAGAAGAACACCACCGACAAACGCTCGTTCGAAGACCGCTGGCGCACCACTGCTGGCAATTTAAGCGAAGAAGAACAGAAGAAAGCAGTACAACAAGCCATAGAAGTCTACTCTCTCCTCCCAGCAAGCTCTTTGTATGCTAAACACAAGTTGAAAGTCCTTAATCAAGCATTAAATTTGTTAGAAGTAGGCACAGAAAGATCTCAGGAGGAAGCAGACCAACTGCAGCAATTATTGCAAGACTTGAAACTCTAAATAAAAAGAATAACAATGATGCAGTTACTCCACAGATCATCATCATCATCAGCATTTGTTGCTCCAATGCTAGGCAGAATCCTTCAACCTATTTACCAGCACCTCCTCCTCTTTCATACAAACACAGCAACACAGACAACAACACTGCCGCCAGTACCTTCCTTCTCTTCCTCCACCACAGCAACCACACCAAAGAGACAACACTGGCCTGTAGTAATCGTAGGAGCAGGTCCCACTGGTCTCACAACTGCCCTCTTACTATCAAAATACAATGTTCCATGTCTGGTATTAGAAAAATCACCATCATTGACCACCCATCCTCAGGCTCATTTTATAAATCACCGTACCATGGAGGTATTTAGAAGTCTTAAATATAATAATACACTGCAACTTTCCAGTGGTCATTCATCGTTATCTTCTTTTTCTTCTTCTTCTCCCCCATCGCCATCATCTCCTCCTTCTTATACAAGTCTAGCAAGTGAAATAGAAGAGCTGATGCCACCATTATCAGAATGGAGAAGATTCATCTATTGTTGCAGTATGCTAGGAGGGAGTGATGAGGATCAAGTGTTTGGTACAGTTGACCATTTCCCAGGTCAAATCGACAGCTCTAGGAATGATTTATACAGTCCTGAACCAGTAGCTCATTTGTCACAGAACAGACTGCTGCCTTTGTTGTCAAGGAGAGTGGTGGAGGAAGCTCCTGGAGTTGAGCTTAGGATGGGGCATAAGGTTGTAGGGTTTAGACAATCACCATCAGAACAGCAGCAGCAGCAGCAGCAGCAGCATTCTTCTAGGAAGAGGCCTATAGAACTGAAAATAGAACGCAAAGTAGAACTTGGTAATATTAGTAGTAGTAATAGTAGTAATAATAGTAATAACCGTGGTGGTGTTTCTTCTTCCCCTTCTTCTCCTCCTCTTTTTCCTAGTAAAAACAGCAAGGCAACAACTGAATCTGTCATAATCGAGGCAGACTGGGTTGTTGCAGCTGATGGAGCAAGAGGAGGTCTGAGGGAGGTACTCGGTATAGAAATGTCAACTGGCCCAGGTGCCATGCAACACCTGATCAACATCCACTTCTCCTCCCCTCAACTAGGAAAGATGCTGCAGCAATCAAATAGACAAGGCATGTTGTACTTTGCGTTTAACTCTTCTGTTATTGTAGTCATGGTTGCTCATGATATTGGGGCAGGAGAGTTTGTCGCTCAGGTTCCCTTTTTCCCTCCTCTACAATCTGTAGACAGTGATTTCACTGTGGAGAGGTGCTCTGAGATAGTAAGGGCAGCTGCTGGTGTGGATGATCTTAGTTTGGAGGTAAAACAAGTGAGACCATGGACAATGGGAGCAAAAGTTGCAGATACATATGTAGACGGACATGCTATACTTGCTGGGGATGCAGCACATGTAGTACCGCCATCGGGGGCATTTGGAATGAACACGGGGATACAAGATGCGCACAACTTGGCTTGGAAGTTGGCTGCTGTTATTCATGGACAGGCTGCTCCTGAGCTGGTGACCAAGACGTATGAAATGGAGAGAAGGCCGGTAGCGCTGGCAAACATGCAACTCAGTGTTGATAATTTTTATGAAGCACTGAACATTCCCAGAACACTAGGACTGGACTTCCTCACTGCCAATGCTGTCAGTGATTTGTTGTCCTCTCCCGCGCTGAGATGGGCTCCTCAGGATTTTAGAAAAGCTGCTCTAGATGCAGCCATGTCGGCTGGGAAAAAGGGAGCTGCTGCTGTTGCGCCATTTAGACGAGCGGCCATCAAGGAGATATTTGTCAAAGGCAATACTCTCAGATTGCAGTACCCTAAAGAAGATTTAGGGTTTTTGTACAGACATGGAGCTGTTGTGCATAGTGATAAGAAGGAGACAGAGGAGGTTGTGGAATATCAGCGGCGACAGTTGATGAGGGAGGCTCCTTACCAACCAACAACGCTTCCTGGAGCCAGATTTCCCCATTTCTTGGTGGAACCATTATCATCATCAGTACAAGTAAAAGAAGGACAAGTGGGCACCAGTGTATCATTATCATCACTTGATTTAATAGCTGCAGCAGGGTGCAAGCTCGTGGTATTTATATCTTCCTCATCTGCCTATGCAAAGTGGATCTCAGCTGCACAATCGGTGAACAACAGAAAGAGAGGAGAGGAGGTTATACTATCCCTTGTGCAGATCATCACTGACACAGACACTGGTAATATTAGCTGTGGTAAGGAGCACAAGGTAACGCAATTAAGAGATGTGAACAGCGTATGGAAGGACCTCAGAGGGGTAGGAGACGATGGTGCAGTGCTAGTCAGACCTGATGGACATGTTGCCTGGAGAAGTAGGGATGGTGGAGGTATAGATCAACTAGAATCTGCTGTATCTAGCATATTACTTTCCACTTTGTAAAACTTATAGCAATGATGACTTGACTTGGGGTATGAATTCATAGTCTTTTAGTTGTTACACATACCAGTATATTCACATCAAGGTTCCCAACCAGAGAATCCAGTGATTCTTCCATGACTAGCTTCCACAAAACTACCATCCATGACTTCTACTGAATATTCGCCACCTAGCTTCCCCATTAATGAACCTGCCTGAATGGCAGCCCCTAGTGCTACTGCTTGGGAGGGGTCTACCCCTTCTCTAGGAGGTGGTCCTGCTATTGTTTGGATGAAGTGTCTGACACTAGGAAGGAGAGTGGATTGGCCTACTAACACTACAGATGTAATACGGCGTGGCGGTGGCGCCCATTTGTTTGTCGTTATGGAGGGATGGTTGCTGTCCTCCTCCTCCTCCTCCCCCTCCGCTTTTTTGTTATTAGTAGCAGGCATAGAGACAGCTTTGGGAGGTTCTATTTTCCATTCTACAAATAATTCTTTACCTAGCGCTTCAAGTACAGCTGCCATTCTATTAAATAAATTGCGTGTTAGCTTTTCAAACTGTTCTTTATCAAGCGTCAATGTATCACCATTATTATTAATACATATAGTGGCAGAGGAATGCTGGCTGAGGTCTACTTTGGCTTGTTGAGCTGCTTTTAATGCCCACTGCCTTGTCACACTTTTACTGTCAATAGTATTATTCTCATTTCCGTTCCACCCATCATGTAAAGCTGCTGTTTCCAGTATCCATTCACAGATGCAAGCATCTATGTCATCTCCACCCAGTCTAGAATCTCCAGCTGTCCCCAACACTTCCATAATGCCTTCAAATGCTTGCAATAAACTAACATCAAAAGTACCACCACCCAAATCAACTACAAGCACCGTTTCACCATCTGCACCTCCGTCAATACCATAGGCAAGAGCAGCAGCTACCGGCTCTTGTAGCAGCTGCACTGCAGAGAGTCCGGCGGCAATGGCTGCTTCATGTGTTGCGCGTTTTTGTCGTTGGTTGAAATGTGCTGGAACGGTGATGACTGCACCGTTTACTCTTTCGTTCAGTTGGGATTCAGCAGAGGTGATCAGGTGCTGTAGGAGTGTCGTGGAGAGCTCGGTGGGGGAGAGGAGTCCGTCTGCAGCTGGACTGTAGATGGCTACCTCGCCCATGTCTCCTTCGCCGACATTGTAGAACAAGTTGGTGGTTTCTTTATACACTTCAGACAAACGGCGACCTATAAGTCTTTTGAAGGAATAGAATGTGTTTGATATGTCAGTGTGAGACTGAGCTGCAGTGCCGACGAGGGTGGTGCCATGATCGGTGAAGGCGACGACTGAAGGAATTGTGTAGGCGTCAGTGTCGGTGTTGGAAGATGGACGGAGAATGGTGGGAGTGCCGTTGATTACTGCGGCAATGGCAGAGTTTGATGTGCCCAGATCTATTCCTACGACAGCATTGTAGACTTTGAGACGTTTTTGCCTAGGTATGGATGAGGTGGTAGTTTGAATCCAGCGATGCGATTTTATACTCTGGGAGAACATAATTCATTTATAATAATGATAGCAATGAAACTAAAACGTATCCGATAGGTTGAATATTGCAGGATATGATTGATCAGTGCCGTGAGATTGTCAGCATTTGCACTTGAGTCTGATTTTACACCACGTTTCGAAAAGTGGAGGGTGGTTTTGAAAACTACAAGAATTAGACGTTAGTATCGTGTTTCAAGCATTGCATGCATTAAGCACAATATCAACGAGCGATCTAAAGTGCACCATCACTGCAAGTATCAATCAATTGAAGCTACAGCACCCTTTCTTCAATCACTTTCAGCCCTAGAGACCAAGATGATATTCCTTCGCCTTATAGCCACCCTCCTCATTAGTATCGTCTTAGCAACCTCAGCCTCTGCTGTTAGAGTTCTACATGATGATTCCAGTAGCTCCAGCGACTTGACAAATCAGCATGTCCCCACCGACCCCAATTATTCATCTGATTGGACAAAGAAACCAGTCAAGACTCCAGCTCCACTCATCGGCGTCCTTGCCCAAGCTTGCTACAGCTGCCCAGGCAGGAGCTACGTTGCGGCAGGCTTTGTCAAGTGGATCGAGGCAGCCGGTGCCAGAGCTGTCCCCATCAGATTCTACGAAAGTGAAGCTGAATTAAAGCGACTCTTCAACGCAGTCAACGGGATCATCTTCCCTGGAGGACTCACCGATATCTATTGGGACGACCCCTACACACAGGCAGCTCACAAGCTCTGGAAATGGGCTAGAGAGGCCAATGATAAGGGTGATGTATTCCCCGTTCACGGAACATGCCTTGGATTCCAGCTACTCCACATATTGGAATCAGAAATGTCCTTCACTGAGCTTCTAGTCGACACAGACTCAGTGGCCCACCCTGCCAATCTCTACCTGACAGAAGAAGCAGCAGACAGCCATTTATTCAAGGAAATGGACCCAGACCTCATTGAGAAGATCCAACACCCAGATTCCGACCTCGCCATGGAAAACCACGTTTTTGGCCTTCCCCCCGACATGTATGAAAAATACCCCATTCTCGGCGACAATTTCAGGCTCCTCAGTACCACTCTTGATCGCAACGGTACTCGCTATATCTCTACTGCTGAACATAAGACCTACCCCTTCACTGCTACTCAATGGCACCCAGAGAAGCCTCCATTTGAGTTTGGTATGAAGGAAATCCCTCATTCAATGGATGCCATCAGGGTGAGTCAGCACCTGGCTAATGTATTTGTTGATGCAGCAAGGAGGAGTGGGCATACACCGGAGAGTCCAGAGGAGGAGTTAGATATGGTGATTTATAACTGGAAGTCGTGGTTTACTTTGAAGGATAGTCTGTTTGATGAAAGCTATGATGGACCGGTACGTTGAAGAGAGAGAGAGAGAGAGAGAGGAGAAAATGATATTCATATTCTTCCATTCTTTATCTTGATAATACTAATAACTGACCATCCATTTTTCCTTTTCTTTCCCTATCATCTCTTCACAGGATATGTGCTACTTCTTTGATGAAAAGGTACCAGAGCCTCATGATAAACCTGATGCTCTTACATCGTACGATATGTATAGAATAGTGAAAGGAGGGAGGGGACATGCGACGGTGATGTGATACACACACACCAACTTAATCGAAGATTGGCTGAGAGAGCGAGAGATATGGATTGGGATAGTGGTGATGATGATGATGGTGGTGACGATGATTTTATTACATAATGTTTGTTATATTGAGTTTCTCTCTCTTAAGAAGGGGTTTTGTTTAAAGAAAGAAGATATGAGAACCCCAAGGTTACTTACTACTACTGACGCTCGCTTGGAGCTGGGACTGATGCTTGGAGCGGTCAACGAGCAAGGGTGCCAGCTATGATGCCGTCGGCTTTGTTCTACGTAAAGCATCTAGGGCACAATATAGCGTAGTGGTGAACTATACTATGCATCTTCAGCATTCAAATAGAGTGCGAAAAGCGCGAATTAGCATGCTTAAGGGGACTTTCTTCTTCATTCTCCTCACCCTTGGATTCTTCTTATTTTTCGTTTTCCTTCGAAACACCCCCTTGAATTACCAGCAGCAAACCTTCCAGCAACCTTGTATCCACTGTGGACCTCAAAACACAACGCAAACACCACCACTAAACACCACCACTCCTCCTCCAGCAGAATGCCCCCCGTCTTGGAAGGTCATCAACGATGACTGGCGCGTCTCTCTCCTCGCTCTCAACAAACCCTCCAATAGAATAGGCATCAAACCTCAATGGTCTACCCTACCTGAGTTCCTACAATCATGTGATGATTTTACATATACAACAACAGATGAAGTAGAAGGAAACCCATCATCATCACCCCTCCTCCCTTCATCTTCCTTGTCAGCTTACCAAGCCATCTTCTCCCCCCTCCTTTTCCCCCACCTCGTCTCTCCAAACTCAACGACCAATGCTAATGCCACCTCCTCCCAGCCATTAGACACTGCTATTGTTTTAGATGCCCTAAAACATACTGCATCCCTTCCCACCTCTGCACATTGGGACTCAGAACTCCCCCCTTCTTCCTCAGTTCCATGCACACGATGGAAGTACAGTGACATCAGAGCGAGAATACTAGGAGAAACAGTAACAAAAACACAATCTCATCCTCATGTTGCAATACTTATGGTCACTGACAACCCTGAATCTGAACTTGCCAAGCAATCTATAGCTCAGAAACAACAATACGTGGACAAATTGAATCAAAAATACAGTCACAATAGTACTACTACTACTAATACTATTGTTGATTTGGTTGTACATGGTCATCTGGATACATCAAGATACCCCACGTGGAGTAAGATAGTAGCTCTGCTCTCTTTGTTCCCTGCATACGACTGGATATGGATGTTGGATTTAGACACAATCATCATGAACATGGAGAAGGGGGGTGAAACGTCACCACCATCATCATCATCATCATTGTTATCATTCGACTTGATTGAAGATTTCCTAGATCCCCGGTATGATGCAATATTTGGTGTAGACACCAATGGACTCAACAGTGGGAGTGTTTTTTTCAAGACATCTGTTTGGAACATAGTCATGCTGGTACACGCATGGAGACTGGATGATGTCGGAGAGAAGATGGGGTCAAACCTGACTGATAATGCTGCTTTTCATGAGATATTCAGGCATTATGCAGCTTTGAATAGAGCCAAGCTGGTACCCAATGGTCTGTTTAATTCTTACCCAGAGGAAGGAGGGGGGAATGGGTATCAGGAGGGGGATTTTTTGATGCATCTGGCTGGGGTTAAAGATAAAGGAGCTGTTTTTGGAGAATTGTGGGAAAAGTATCAGAGTGGCGATGAGCAGTAGCAGAGTGTTTGTTTCAAGGATGTGTAGATAGATCCATCTATATCTATGACTGATGATGTTACACATTACGATACACTTAGTTATCATTACTAACACCACCACTAGCCCATTTCCACCAGGATGCATTATTTAAAGCATCATACTTCCCCGGACTATTTTCCCTCAGTTCATCCTTCTTCTGTCTCTGCAACGCCACCCAAGTTCCCAATCTCGCCTCTGGCCTGGGCACCAGCCTATTAGCAGCTCTTGGCAAGCGATTGTGTTGCTTGACAAACATTTCAACTGCACTGAAATTAGCCTCCCACACCGACCATCTCCAACCCTTGGCTGTTGACAGCTGGTTGTATCTGTCAGGGTATTGTTGTTGAAGGAGACTCTTTTCTCTTCTTTGCTTTTTAACCCAGTCATACAATTCCCTTTCATTTGTAATTGCATTAGCATTAGTAGTAGTACTATCACTCAAAGAAGAGCTGCTGCTGCTGCTACTGGTGTTGTTGTTATTCCTTTTTGATGGCCTTAACTGGTGAGGTAGGTAGCCATGCACTTTATAAAACTCTTGTACCGCATGAAACCCAGCTTGCCACTCCTCTTCTTCATCTCTCCTTGCATCTTCATTATCCCAGGTCCACCATGACTTTGCTTCCAACTCTTCCCTTCTAGTCATGGCTTGATCTGGGTTCTTCTCTGCCATGACCTCCCACCGACTTTGATTCCTTTGTCTCGTCACCCACCTGGCCAACTTGATCTCCAAGTGTATCCTTGCCTCTTCAACATCATCAGCATCATCCTCACTATCATCATCATTATTATCGGCTCGTCCTCCTCCTCCTCCTCCTCCTCCTCCTATTGATCTTCTCTGTCTTTTTGGGTTCAAAGAGGGCCATCTTCCATTATTACTTGTGATAAAGTCTTCTAAAGCATCCAGAGTGGTATGCCACTGACCATCAATAGGTCTATAATCCCAGCTCCACCATTCCTGACCATCCAAAGCCTCAAATTTATCTACATCTTCCGCCCCAAGTACATCTGGCCCTCTTTTTCTCTGTCTGTATACCCAATATGCCAGCTGGCGTTCATCTGGGTCTGAGGACTTTGTCTGAGGCCACCTGCCATTGTGTTTTCTAACGAATGTGGCTGCTTTGTGGGCCATCTCCCACCAGTCCAACCGTTGGTGTGAAGTGGGGGTGGGTGGGGAGGATCTGCCTTCTCCGTGCCATGACCATAGTCCATCTGTCTCGTCTTGTTCGAGGTCTTGGTGTCGGTCAGGGTACTTTGAGGAAAGAGTTGGCCGGAGATAGCGTTGTTTTGCTATCCATTCGGCTAGTTTGCGTTCGTGGGAGTCTTCAGAGTAGAAAGAAGGCCATCTGCCTTGGTTGTTGTGGAGGAAGTCGTTTTTAAGGGATCGCATGTTCTGCCAGTTTTCTTCGCGGTCTAGGCGTGCTGCTGCTGTTGATGGTGATGAAGGAGGTGATGGTTGGTCGGTGTGATGTTCTTGCTTTTGAGGAGAGGCGGAGACGATGGCATTGACTCTTCCACTGGAGGAGTGAACTCCACATTCAGTGGAGTTGGACGACTTGAAGTAATAGAAGGTGTTATTGCTTGCAAGTGCATGCCGACAACTGTAATGATGGTTGGAAGCGAGCAGAAAGAATGATTTCGACATCACCACATGCACAAAAAGTTTGAAAATCAACACAAAGAAACGAATATCATAGCATTATCTGACCCAATATCTAATATATATCGGCCACAATTGGTGTTATGTCTGTTTACATCTACACCCAACAAGGCCAAATTAAATTCCTCTCTCCCCGACTTTTTGCTCCCTTCGCCTCTCAAGTTCATCATGTTTTTACATGTCTCTAAGAATGTGATCACTTGTCGAAAGAAGATAAGGAACGCTATGCAAATGTTACTGTTACTAACTTTAAGAATATCTACCTGGTACTCATCATACTGCCCTCTGATGCTGAGGCCTCAAAGGAATGGAGCATGTGTCCAAAATACAAGGGACTGGCTTTGGAGCTGGAAGACCCCCCTGCATTCTCAATCACCACAGCTGTTGGTGATGATCCATGACTTGCTACAGTCCCTGACTCTTCATCACTTGTCCTTTTATCCTCCTCTCCAGTAATATGATGACCCCCTAAATCTCCACTAGGCATATGTTCATTATTATTAATATTATCTACGTTGTATTCTCCTCCTTCCTCCTCTTCCTCCTCTTCTTCTTCTAATATATCTTGCATATAAGCAGCAGTAGGCATTCTTCTATCCCTCAATTCAGGATCCATCTCAACTCTATGCAGCTCATCTTGCAGCCACTGCAATATCTGAGGGAAACTGGGTCTAGAAGTGGGAACATCAGCCCAGCATGCCTCAATAATTCTCCTCAACTCTGGGGGGCATGCCATTGGAATAGGCAGTCTCTGCCCCAGCACACCAATATAATATATAATTTGCATGGGGGAAGGAGCATTTGACCAAGGTACTTCTCCCGTTACCATCTCCCATAATACTACAGCGAAGGAAAATATGTCTACCTTGTCGGAAACAGGACCACCGTCGAAGAGTTCTGGGGCCATATACTGCGGGGTACCTGCTTGACCATTCACAGTACTGAGGAAGGTTCTATCTTTAAACTTGGCAATACCAAGATCACAAATCTTGGCAATGCTGCGATCTTTGCCGCTGAGAAGGATATTTTGAGGTTTGAGGTCCCGATGAACGATGCGAGCCTTGACGTGGAGGTAAGACATGGCATCTGCAACTTGGACCGCTAGCTCGAGAAGTTGGCCATATGGCAGAGGATTTCGCTGTCTTCTTCTTTCTTGCTTTGGTGGAGGAGGAGGTGTTGATGTGGATGGCTGTTCTCCTGCTACTGCGGCTGCTACATCTTCACCATCATTTCTACTACTCCTAGTGTAGTGAAGCAAGTCGTAGAGACTGCCTCCAGTAGCCAGCTCCTCTACAATACAAATATTAGGTGGAGTAGTACATGCAGCAATAAGTCTGATGACATTTGGATGTGTCAGAGTGCTCAGCAGGCTAGCTTCTTGAGCAAATGATTTTAGCTCCCTGCTCTGAGCTGAGCATGCTGTCTGTAATACCTTAACGGCGACATCTTCACCGCTCCATTTACCTCTGTACACCACTCCAAATGCACCTTGACCTATCTGTTCATGTAGTATAACTTCTTGTGCTACATCAGCAGCTGTGGTGGTGGCTTGACTAGAGGAAGAGGTACTGGTGTTTGTGATGCCAGTAGTGCCAGTGGTGGTAGCACTAGTTGCCGTATCATTCCTCCTTTTGAATCCATACCGTGGTCCTGCCAGTGGAGAAGCCATGATCACAGCTCTACCACTACCAGCAACCAGAGTACCTGCAGCACCATTGCTTGTAGTAGTAGTAGTAGTTGTTGTTGTTGACGTAGCGTGCAGTGATACCACTTGAGGAGAGTTAATTGAAGGAGCATGACGCAACGACAACCCGCCGCTGCCGCCAGGGGGAGGGTAGAAAGACCCGTCGTCACCTTTACCTCCTGCATCTTGTTGCTGCTTCTTCCATCTTCTTCTCCATAATAACCAAGCTACAAAGATACTAAGTGCAGCAGCTCCTAACGCTGCACCTACTCCTACTCCAATAGCTGGACCACTGCTACTACTGTTGTTGTTGGAATCTTTCTCTTCAGTTTGTCCATCACCATTGATCTCTCCATCTACACCAGCAAGGATTTCACCCTCGCCCTCAGGCGTAGGAGCAATGATGGGCTTGGCAAGAGGAGAAGGTGGAGGAGGAGGAGGAGGAGGAGGAGGGGGTGGTGGAGAGGGAACATTCAGCGGATCCCTCAGGACAGCTCCACAACAGTAATCTGCCCGGCACCCTTGATCAATACCGCTGTAACTAATGCCAAATGATGAAAAGAAGGATAAACTGCTCTGACATTGGTCAAACCTAAGTGAAGAGGGATCCCATGCACCTCGGGATATGAGTGCACACTGTAGACCGTTGAAGTTGAGTCTGCTTAGCAACAGTGTCTCGTTGCCATTTATACTACTAGGTGTTGCTGTTGATGATGATGATGATGGTAGGGGTACTAGTGATGATGTGGAATTGAAAGAATAGACACCACCATTCCCTGATATGATGGACCTATTGGTAGCAGGGTCTACGACTCTAGCAGGAGCACCAGATGGCGATCCCAAGGACAGTGGAAGGACGTTGCTAAACTCCTTAAAACCAACGATGGGGTAGTCTTGATATCTGAGGACTACTTGCCAGTCCTGGGCATCTATTTCTCTATTGTTCTTGAGAGTGAAGTGGGATTGGATGTCGGTGTAGTCGGGGGAGAGGTCGAGGATACGGTAGGCGATGTTAAATTCACAGACGGGGAGGAGGTTGGTTGGTACGGCCCTCCTTGTCTGTGGGAGATGCGGTGGGGAAGGTGGGGATGGTGGAATGGAAAGGGTTGGTGTTTCTACTTGTTGTGTTTGCTCTTGCTGCTGCTGCTGCTGCTGCTGGAGAAGGGAGCGGAGGTTGCTGTGCCACCGTGTGGCAGGTGGTGACAGTGGGGGAAGAGGAGTGGTGGCAGCAAGTGAGAATGAGCAGAAGCAAAGTGTTACCAATGCGACAAGAATCCGTGTTAATGGGTTAAACGATGTTTGTGTCATGTTAGCAACTCTAGAAAAGACGAATGAGGGGAGTTAACGGCATGTTTTGGGGTTTTCCTGGTGTGTCACATGGACATGGGGAGATTTTATACTATTTTCAAATAAGGATCACGATTGAGAGATTTTGTCACTTCATTAACACATCATATAGCTGCTTAAAATGATGGGATGCAGGAATTGGTTGAAAGGTTATGCGAGGTTTAGTTTAGCCCAACCTGGGAAAGCTGCTTGACCACCTGGGAAACCAAAAAATTCGAGCCGCGCTCTCTCGAGCCTCATCTCTGAGAGAGAGAGAGAGGATTAGGCAACATTTCCTCACCCTTTGATAGCAGAAGGATTGTGCACTTTTAACAAATTTGATTTCATCGATACGTAGTGAAGTTGTTTGTCGCTACTCTAATACTATTTACAAGGTGAATTCAATATGCATCTTCTCACCACTCAGGCGAAATTAAGTCTCTGTGGGACTGCAACGCAGTATATCAGACGTCGAACTAGCACATTACCATCTGCATCCAACATATCCAATAGGGCCTCCTTCTTGAGACATTCTGCACACCAACATTGCCGTCGTCGTCCAAGTGTGGCTCCGCCGCCCACTCAAGCCATCTTCAAAAACATCGGCAGCCTCTTCTCCACAGATGCTTCAATAAAAACCAGGCAGAAATACGATGGCAAAGTACAACAAATCAACGCCTTAGAACCATCCATGCAGTCGTTAAGTGATGAAAACCTACGAGCAATGACCGATGCCTTCCGTCGCCGTCTCTCTCAAGGAGACTCCCTAGACGACATCCTGGTGGAGGCTTTCGCCGTAGTTAGGGAGGCTTCACGCAGAGTCCTTGGTCTTAGACCCTTTGACGTCCAGCTCATTGGTGGCATGATCCTCCATGATGGCTCCATTGCTGAAATGAGAACTGGCGAAGGTAAAACACTAGTGGCAGCCCTCCCCTCCTACCTCAACGCCCTCCAAGGACGTGGTGTCCATGTGGTCACGGTCAATGATTATCTGGCACGCCGTGATAGTGAAAATATCGGTCAAATCCACCGTTTTTTAGGAATAACTGTGGGCCTAGTCCAACAAGGTCTTACAGAAGATCAACGTCGCGCTGCCTATGGTTCTGACATCACCTATGTCACCAACAGTGAACTCGGCTTTGATTATCTCAGAGACAATCTGGCCCAAGATAAATCCGACCTCGTCCTTGATAGAGGCTTCAACTACTGTGTTATTGACGAAGTAGACTCTATTCTCATTGATGAAGCCAGAACCCCACTCATCATCAGTGGACCCTCTGATAAGCCCTCTGACAAGTATTACAAGGCAGCTAAAATTGGGGAAGCTCTGGCCAAAGATATTCACTATACAGTGGATGAAAAGCAGAGGAATGTACTGCTGACTGAAGAAGGGTATGAAGCAGCAGAGGATGTCCTTGCTGTACCTGACCTCTATGACCCCAGAGAGCAATGGGCCTCCTATATAATCAATGCTCTGAAAGCTAAGGAGTTGTTTAATAAGGATACTTCCTATATCATTAGAAGCGGGGAAATTATTATTGTGGATGAGTTCACTGGGAGAACCATGCCTGGAAGAAGATGGAGCGATGGACTGCATCAGGCAGTGGAGGCAAAGGAGGCGTTGCCTATTCAAAATGAAAGTGTGACGCTGGCTTCTATTTCCTATCAAAACTTCTTTAGAGCCTATCCTAAATTGGCAGGGATGACTGGTACTGCTGCGACTGAAGCAGCTGAGTTTGCTAATATATACAATTTGTCAGTGGCAGTGGTACCGACAAATCGTACAGTATCCAGGACAGACAATCCAGATGTGGTGTTTAGAAGTGAGACTGGTAAATGGAGAGCAGTGGTACAGGAAATCAGCAGAATGCATAAGTCTGGCCGTCCCGTGTTGGTCGGTACGACTTCAGTAGAAAAGAGTGAGATTCTAGCACAGGCCTTGACTGCTGAAGGTATTCCACACGAGCTGTTGAATGCTAAGCCTGAGAATGTGGAGAGAGAAAGTGAGATTGTAGCTCAATCAGGGAGAAAAGGAGCTGTTACTATTGCTACAAATATGGCAGGCAGAGGTACTGATATTCTGTTGGGAGGAAACCCTGATTTCATGGCTAGATTGAGGTTGAGAGAAGCACTCATGCCTAGGGTTGTGTCCCTCGTGGATACTGGTTCAGTTGATCCTGCAGGGAATAGACCAGTCAAAGCCAGAGCAGCCGTAGGAGGTGGTGGAGTTAAGAAGACTTGGGCAATCAATCCTGCTCTTTACCCCTGCCAGCTGTCTGAATCATCTTTGAAAGTAATAGACGAAGCAACAGCAGCAGCAGTAGGAGCTTGGGGAGAGCGTCAATTGGATGAGCTTGAGGCAGAAGAACGCCTGGCTATTGCATGTGAAAAGGGTCCCACCAGTGATCCAGTGGTTGCAGCACTAAGAAAAGCATTCACTGTAGTTGAGGAGGAATTTAAGGCTGTTACTGATAGGGAAAAGCAAGAAGTAGTTGGACTAGGTGGTCTTCATGTGGTTGGTACTGAACGTCATGAGTCTAGACGGATTGACAACCAGGTAAGTAATAATAATAGTAATAATATGAAGTACTCAAAGTTAGTTACAGAACTGAGTTGAGAAAGAAGGAGATAGAAAGCCATGGAATGATGTTATTCAATTAATTAAAGTGAACAATCGCTGACATCTTCTGATTACAAATTATACGCAATTGCTGACCATGGCGTGTCTCAATCTCAATTTCAATTTCAAATGTACTATGGTTTCATCCTACCTACCTATCCTTGTATATTTTATTTACTAAACTAACTCCCCTTTTCTTTCTCTTTCTCCCTCTCCGCTTTGTTCTCTCTATTTCACAGTTGAGAGGACGAAGTGGCCGTCAAGGCGACCCAGGTTCCACCAGATACTTTTTGTCCCTGGAAGACAACCTTTTCAGAATATTCGGAGGAGACCGCATCCAAGGACTCATGTCTGCCTTCCGCATTGACGACCTCCCCATCGAATCCCAAATGCTCACTGGAGCCCTGGATGAAGCTCAGAGAAAGGTAGAGTCATACTTTTTCGACATTCGTCGTCAGTTGTTTGAATACGACCAAGTTTTGAATACTCAACGTGATAGAGTGTATGCTGATAGAAGGAAAGCGCTGACAGCTGCTGATTTGACCCCGCTGATGCTGGAATATGCTGAGAGGACGGTTGATGATATTTTGGAGGCAAATGTTGATGGTTCACTGCCTCCAGCCGAATGGCCGCTGGATGCACTGGCATCAAAAATGGCGCAATATTGCCCTGCCTTTGCAACGGATTTGACTGGAGAGAAGTTGGCTGCTGTGGCTGCAGGTGGTGATTATGAAGCTTTGAGACTGTTTTTGAGACAAAAAGGAGAAGATGCTTATTATAAGAAAGTAGAGGAAGTAGAGGCAGTGGAAAAGGGGCTGATGGCTGCTGCTCAGAGATTCTTTGTTTTGGCTCAGACTGACAATCTATGGAGAGAACATCTCCAGGCTATCAAGTTCTTACAACAAGCTGTATCATTGAGAGGGTATGCGCAGAGAGATCCACTGACTGAATATAAGCTAGAGGGATACCAGCTGTTTTTAGAATTGACAGCTCAGATTAGAAGAAATGTGATTTACAATGTGTATGTGTTCCAGCCTCAGAAGGCTGTTCAAGAAAAAGGCAAGGCTGGGGCAGTAGCAAGTGGTAACATTAATAATAATGATGGTGACCAAGCTGAGAAGCAGAAGTCGTCCAGTAGGAAGAAGGCCAAGGCTGCAAAATAAAAAATTTCAAGGGATGATGATGATTTTGTCAAACGATTTTGTGTAATAATGTAGAGCAAATTTCCACTGTGGCTTGATTCACATACGATTGTCTTTCTCTCACATAAACAGAAACAACATACTAACGTTCAACAACTTGTGTACACATGTGTGTGTAGCTTACAAAGTTTACATCACAATAATAGGTTAGAAAGAAAGAAAGAAATTTTTACAATTATCTTTATTTCTTTTCTTTTCCCCTAAGAAACAGCTTCTGTTATTGCTGCTGTTGCTGCTGCTTCCCCTGATCCACCAGCTGCTGTTCCTTCTGCTGCTGCCCCTTCTTCCTTAGTTGGGGCCTTCTTCCAGTAATCGTCCATATCCTCTTCCAATCTCTTTTTGGCTACTTTGTCATCTTTCAAAAAGTAAGCATCCATTTCCGCATCAAGCTGGTCCTTGGTCTTGGGTTTTTGATCCTTCTTGGATGGAGCTCCTCCCTTGCCAGGGTGTCCTCTGCCCCTGCCTCTACCTCCACCTCTGCCTCCTCCTGGTTTGCCTCCCTTTTGGACACCACCTCTGCCTCCTCCGCCCCTGTTGTAGGTAGGAAATGTTTTGGGAAATGGTTAGTTGTTGTGATTGTGATGAGTAAAGAAGATAGCTGACCACGGTTGCTTGGTGTGTCAATGTCATATAATTGCTCATTGATGGTGAAGCCAAGAGCTAGAAACGATAGATCCCAGGTGCTCAAAATCATAGAGATGCAAGATTGTAGTCAAGCACATAGACGGCAGTCTTGACAATTTATGAATGTATTTGTGACACACACCTGTTACCTTTGGGGCCTCCACGACCTCTATTTCCACGTCCTGACATGCTGTTTGAAAATCTAGGAGATTTAACCTCTTGAATCACTGTCAAGGATAATGTACTTTTGTTTTTCGTGTCAATGAACGACTTCCAGCTGCTGGTATAAAGGTCGAAATGAATGAAAGAAATGGTAGTCATACCAGGTAGACTGAAGCCTGTTGAAAAACTTCAAAAACTTGGGGGAAGCTTTAGAGCCTAAACCCAACAAAATATCAGCGATAGCAACGCTCATTATATGCATTTTAAATTTCATCAATGTATATATGAATTCTACTAGCGTCTAACGAATCAATTCGCCATGGTCAACCTGATGTGTTGGAATTGCAACTCTCTTCTCCCGGTAGTTCGCAACTCAAAGCTTAAGTATGGTAGTTGGAAGGGCTTCTTTGACCACCACAATATTGATATACTCTGCATCCAGGTAGGGTTTGCTATTAAAAACTCTCCCCTATTTCCAACCGTCCGACCAACTCCCCATCGACCTCCCCCGCCACCCTTTTCCTATCCCACAGGAAACTAAAATCTCAGGTGAAGACAAACTCACCAAGGAACTAGTCATCTTAGACGACTACGAATCATATTGGGCCATATCTAAAGCCAAGAAAGGCTACTCAGGAGTCACCACATATACTAAAGTCCCCCCCCGCTCTGCCCACATTGACGACATTCTCGATTCCGAGGGCCGCACAGTAATCCTTGATCTGGGACCTTTTATATTAATTAACGTCTATATTCCCAACTCTGGCGTAGATAACGAAAGATTAAAATTCAAAATGGACTTTTTAGCAGCACTGAAACGCAAATGTGACAGTTATACCAATCAAGGCCGACAGGTGATGATTGTGGGCGACTTAAACCTAGCTGCTGATGCTAGAGATGTCCACCCTAAGATAGGACTTGAGAAGCATTTCACTGAAGAGGAAAGATCTTGGTTACAGGGAATGTTGACTGATAGTGGTGGGTACACTGACATATGGAGAAAGTTGCATAATGATACATATGAAACACAGCAACCAACATCATCAGTTACAACGGCATATACATGTTGGGATGAAAAAACATCAGCAAGAGCTTTCAATGAAGGTGTCAGAATAGATTATATTCTATTGACTAGTGGTCTAGTACAATATATAAAGTCATGTGAGATAATGAGTAGTCAGGAGGTAGCTAGGAGTTGGAGTGACCATGCTCCTGTGAAAATGCATATTGATGATGAGCTCTTTACTTCATACTCCTCCTCCTCCTTGGAGGGGGAGGTGAAGGGGGGGATGTGTGAGGAGTGGAAAAGGATGAAGAAGAGGTTTATAGATAGTAGTCAGAAGAGTATACTAAGTATGTTTGGAAAAATGGAGGGGAAGAGGGAGAGGGATGATGAGAGTGGTGGTGGTGGGGGAAGAGGGAAGGAGAAGAAGCGGGGAGCTCCTTGAGGGTCTATATATAGCTCAGCCAACCCATTACTAAGCAGGACGTTTAACGAAAAGTGCTATTCTTATCTTCTTACAGCTCATTGATTTCTTTTAGAAAGTTGATTTTTACGGTCATTGATTCTGCTCAAACCTTTAAATATCTTCTGGACACCTGAGGAGTTTAACAATCGAAAATGAGTGTAGAGTTTGAAAAACAACAAAGTGGACAAAACGGGGATGGCAACACCATGAAGAACTCTATTACACATGATGACTCACTCAGCAATCATAGCGAAGGCAAGATCTTCCGACCAAGGAGCGATCACACCGTCGTCGCTCGCAGCGGGAGCTACATCAAGGCAGCTGCGCTCATAATGACGACAACTACGCTGCCTACCTTGCTTGCTCTACCCAGTGCTCTTGCTTACCTCGGATGGGTAGGTGGCCTATTCGTCCTATTCATCGCTTCTTTGGGAGCATTCTATTGCCTTCATCGCTTGGTCCAGCTCAACGACTTCAACAACGGCCCTCACCTCACTTTCCCGAAACTTGGGCAGGCCATCACAGGCAAGAAGTGGGTTTATTCCCTCATACAAAGCTTACAGTTTGCAGTTCAATGGGGTGTTGGTGTGACCAACACCATCACTGCTGCTCAGTTCATGGATGAAATGTATACATACAAAAACCCAACTGGCGGTTCAGGAGACTGGACTCAGACAAAATTTACACTCCTCACCACTGCAGTGATTATCCTGCTAGCCTTCTTACCAGACATCAGTCAGAGAAACTTGTTTATTATTGCATCTGGTAGTTTTACACTTTGCTACTCTGGCATTGCCATTGGACTTGCTTTTGGCAACAATAATCATGCTAATGCGGATTTCTCTATTCTGGGGAGCACTTCAGGCCGAGTCTTTAATGCATTCAATGCAATCGGAATGATGTGGTTTGTGTACGGTGACACTGTGTACCCTGAGTTACAGTCCTTCTTAATGCCAGACGTTCAAGCTACTCTATCTACCGTGGAAACTATGCGTACTGGGATGTATATTGCATTTTCAGTGACACTTCCCCTCTTGCTGGTTGTTGCTGTATCTGGCTACTGGGCCTTTGGTAATACCGTAGCTCCTTTGTTATTGGATTGGGAAATGACACCTAGATGGCTTACAACCATCGCAGTTGTGACATCTATTGCTCAGCTTATATTTTCAATTCAGGTATATGCGCAGCCAATCTATGATGCTGCAGAATTGACCATAATGAAACAGTGGCCCAATGCTAACTGGACCCAGCATCTAAGAAAAGTGAAAGGAAGAAGTAGGAGTAGGAGTAGGAGTAGTAGTAAAAAGAAGGATGATGTGGCGGTGGTTGATTATGAAGGTGGCAAGGGCAGTAGTAGTGGTAGGCAGAATGTGTACATTCCTTCCATATGGCTCATGTTGATCACCAGGACGTTGTATTCACTGAGTGTTGGATTTATCGCCATCATCTTTCCATTCTTCAGTTCTATTATGGGTCTTGTGGGTGCTGTGGGATTGACACCATTGACCTACCTTATCCCTTTGACGTTGTGGATCATGTCTGGGGGAGGGAAAGGTGGGGACTTGGGGAAAGTGAACAAGTACCTTCACATTGGCTTGGCAGTCATGTTTGCCACAGGTGGTATGTTGGCTACAATAGGATCTATTAGGAGTATTATCGTGAGCTTTGATACGTTCTCTCTGGGGTAAGAGTCTTTTTTTTGAACATTCCTGATATTCTGGTAATATTCATTTCTTGGCTGAAGGTGGTGAGATCTATCCATCTATCTATAGATGTAGATACTACTTAAAACAAATCACTTACTTTACATCTGTTGTCTATTCAGTACTAATATTTTACACCCATCCGTAAGTAATAATTACCCATGTACAATTCTGAACAGTAAAAACAACATCTGATAATTATTACAATGATGATATCTCAATCTCACAGGGGATATCACGAGACTGCGCAAGGAAGGCCAGGATACTCGGGATGTTTCTGAGAATCGATGCCCTTCTCCCAGCACTTCATACTTGAAATACTGACGACAGAACCTATATACTGAACAATCATATATTGAAATGACCACAGGTCTCTACTCAAATTGTATGGGGGATGTTTGCCACCTTATGGCAGCTCTCAAACAGAAGTCGATGTTCTTCAAACCCAGCTGCTGGGAACAAAGCGTCAAATGTGAGTGTACATGCCAATGAGTTGGGTACTGATAAGTTGCAGGTTGTTCCCTACAGCAGCCTGCTGTTCCAGAAAATTCAGGAGTGCAGCAATGCAGCAAAGTGCGTCCATTCAATGTTCCAAATGCATTATGGTAGCTGCCGATTCGAGTATTTTAATTTCTATGCCTTGGTCATGCCAGCATTCATAGCAGGGGCTGTCATCTGAGCATGTACCTTGTAATGTGTCCACTCAGGAGTGGGAATCAAGATCAGTAAAACACACCATCTGTGTATGTGATACATAATCCATTATTATTATTAGTAGTAGTAGTCAAGTCCTGTGTTAGTTGCTGCAGCTGGGCCCCTGTTTCTTTTCAACCGATGCAGGAGCAGCTGGCAGGAGTTGATGTGGCGCTCTCCTCCTCCCTGAGAAACCTTTGAAGAAACATAGTAGGGGCTGCCATCATCGATAAAAATGGCAGATGGAATCATCTTCTGTTCTTGTAATGCAGTGGGAAACCTGGAGAGCTGACGAATGTCGGCATGCGTCTTCGCATAGACAGGCACTACGACTGCAACTGCTGCAGGGAATGGGGGGCCTTTCTGATTCGGTGGTGTGGGACAGAGTTGGTGGGTTATGGGATGGTGGTAAAAAAAAAAGGAGTTACAGCTGCAGAAAATTTCCCTATGGTGTATGCAGCAATTCACAAGAATGTCAAGAAGACCAACTGGAATCTAAGCAGTATGTTCAGGGTTTTCCAAGCTTTACTGACCTACCAAGGTTGAATCGGACCCCACCTAAAGTCATATTCATAGCTAATAATAGTCTTCCAAGGACAAACAAGATTGGCAGATATCAGGGATTAATAAACAGCATCCATGTTTGGATTCTCGCCAGGTTCGAGGTCAGAAAAATTGACGGAGTCGGTGAGGGCGGCTCTCCAATCCTATGTAAAAAATAACTAGTCATTAACTTGCATGTTTTGTTGACCATTAGTAAATTCAACAAGTACTGTAAATCTACTGACAACCATCGCTATCTCAATAGTGAAGAGAGAACATTTATTTGCTTGAAACATCACCAAGCAAAGATGTCCAGCCGTAATATGATTCAAAAAGTCCGTGCATTAGTCGATTCAGGTGCCATCAAAGAACCTCGATGGATGAAATTCCTCGAAAAGTAAGTCAAGAATGCCAGGGAAATGTTACATCTCATCGGCCCATCTTCCTCACCCTTCACCCCAACTCCAACTCCAACCTACAGGATGCCAGCTGTTAGCATCTTTGACAGTAAACCCCAAAGAGGAACCCCCAAGGTCAAATTCCCTGACAATGAACTCATCACTTCATTCTATCAAAGACACCCAGAAGCTCGTTTTGAACCACTCACTTTCGACCCATCCCGACCCAGCAAAGCCCGTCTTTTCGTGGATAGACAACTGGAGCTGATGAACCACCAGGGTCTGACCCAACTAGAAGCTCAGAGACAGGCTGAAGAAGAATACAAACTTAGAGAAAGTGGTCAGAAGAGCATAATTCAGCAGCTTCAGGAGGAGGAAGAAAAAGCTATTGCTAGAGCTCGCATTGCTTTCGTGGAACAGCAACAACAGCAACAAGCTTCCTTTGCGTCGTCGTCATCATCACCACCACCACCATCATTATCAATACCTATAGCCAGACCTATGATTACTAAAGAAGAAGTTCTTGCTTTAGACGATTTGTCATTAGATCATACTGTTAGCAGCAGTTCTGGGTTTGACTGGAATGTCTGGAAACAAAATGTCGTCCCCGAGTTATCAAAAATCCGGGCAACCAGTGGAGAGGTACACCATACAAATGATGAGGAGGATGTATTCGGTGTCACCTCCTTCGTATTATCTCTCACCCAAGACCAATTCACAGACTTGTGTACCTACATCCAAGCATATGTAGAGAACGAATGTCTCCACCCCCTACAACTTGATGTTTTAATAAAAAAGTTGGCTGTTGCAGGTACCTGGCCCCCTCCATCACCAACTCCAGAACAAGATATTATACATTGCATGAAGAATAAACTGACAAAAGAGCAGTATTTGAATTATCTGGCTGGGATATCACACAAACAAGAGGAATGGAATGCCCGGTCTGTGGTTATTAAACATGCAGTCTTTTCTCTTCGTTTTAGTAGTAGTGATAGTTCTACTGCTGGAGGTGAACATTCTCCCTCCTCTCCGTCTGCTTCTACATCATCATTGGTTTTGTCAGAAGATGAAAACTTGTTGAGTGTACTGCTGGCTCCCTTCACTCCAGCCGAGAGAGCAGCTCTAGTGACAAGAATGGAAGAAGAAGAGCTTGATCTAGGGAGAAAGAATCTCCTGACCAGATCCCTAGCTGCCAAACTGGAAATGACTTGGCTGCTAGACCAAGAATTCCACAAAGTAGAAGCATTATTTGAAGAATTAGCTGCTATTAAAAACGTCCAAAAACTCCGATCAGCTAAATTGCACCAAACCATAGGGGACCAAGTGATGGAGATGAACGATATGCTGAGGGCGGTAAAGGCGGCGCAAGATGAGTTGGTACTGACGGCGCCTCAGAACTTGGGGAAGGAACTTTCACATGGTCCTTTGGCCTCAGTGGCGGTGGTATCTGTCGATGCTGTTAATGCAGGTGGTACATTGGGGATGCTAGATAAATCTTATAGAAGTTTAACTGGTAGTGGTGGTAGTGGGGGTGGGGGTGAAGGGAGACGGGGGAGGTCAAGAGGAGGGAGTGGAGGAGGTGGTAGCAATAGTAGGGATGGTGGAGGAATGATGGGTGCTGGTGAGGATCGAGGAGCTGGTGATTTGGAGTTGTTCTTAAAAGGTGGTGATTAGAAGGGTGTGTAAAACAATTTCGTTGAGAGAGAGGACATGGGAGTTTATGTACAAGAGAGTTGCTCATTAACGAGAGAAAGAGGACGTCGTCGATGGGGGAGAGTGCACATACAGAGGTTAGCCAGAGGTGTTTAAATCATCCGGGTGGCTCAGTCTCGAGTGCTTTAAGTATTAAAAAAATCCTTGGAAAGTGGGCATAACGACCTGCACAGAGCTATTATACTGAGTTACTCGCACGAAAGAAACAACCATTTTCTAAACTTCAACCATTTGTTTCCTCATATGGGACGTCTGATTTCAATAATCCAGAATTAAAATTAAAAACATGATGTTAAGTAGTACATGTTATCACACAAATAATCGACCCTTGATTCGGGGTCTTGCTGTTTCGAAAGGGAAGACAATTATAACTCCAATAAAATGCTGCCTTCACAACTCCAGAAACAGCTCACCAGCTGGAGTACAGCCACCATACCAACCATCGGAGCAAAATCTAAGGATACGATCTCATCACGCATGCAACAACGTCAGAAGACGGAAACTCTGCCAGCCATCACGAGCTGCAGCACCGACAACCACAACCATCCCTCCCACAGCTTCTCCAGCTCGCTCAGACCGCTTAGAAGTCCTCATCCAGCTCCGCCGTCTGTACAGAAACATGTTACGTGGTGAAGCCATCTTAGAGCTCCCATCTCCAGTTTATCAAAAACCCCAACCTCCGGCTGATGATTCAGCCGACGCCATGATCACTCATGAACAACAGCAGGCTGATGCCATTGGTAAAGCAGTAGAAATAATAGCTGAGATGGAACTCACTGCTGAGGAACTTAAAGCAGCTATTAAAGTGCTCAAGAATAAGAATGTAGCTGCTGTAGTACGTTCTGAGACAGGTAAATTAGACATCACCGCCAGAGCTCTGGACATGGCTGCTCGATTGCTAGAGCGCTTTGAGAATGAACTTCCAGCGCTACCATTTGCCACAAGATCTGCTGCTCAGGCTGCGTTTGATACGAGAAACTCAAGGTTTAGAGCCAGCCAGTCTAATTGGGCAGCGAATATAGACACTGATGGTGAAGAAGGCGGGATTTCAGCCTCGCCATCCTCCTTGGCAACTTCATCATCTTCTTCGTCTTCTCAATCAAGCCCTGGTGGTGCGGGAGGACTTGGCCAAAGATTAGAAAAGGCAGAGCGTGTAGCAGAGCAATTTGTCTCTCAGCAACTTCAACCAGCTGTCAAAAGAGTCAGAGAGAATCCAGAGGGAGTGCTGGATGCACTCAAAGGCTCAGCTGTATGGGCTGGTGGCCTGTGGGACCGCTTAAACGGTAAAGCTGCATCATACGGTGGTGCCGCTGCTCCCAGCAACCTTCCTTCCTTGTCTGGCACCACAGAAGAACAGAGACAAGAGACAATTGCTGCCCTGAGCATGAGCATCGACGAGCTGGAAAAGAAGCTCCAGGAAGCATCCAAAGCTAGAGAAAACCGACTAAGAAAAGCCGGTATCCAAGGTAGAGCCAGGTTGGCTGGAGAATTGAGAACCATGGATAATGAGGTAGCTGCAGTATCCAGAGCCTTGGCAGTAAGAACCTTGCAACTGGAGATGGAATACATCTATGGAGCACTGGAAGAGGAAGCAAGGGATGTCCTGGGTGACTCCAGAGGCAACAGAGCCCTGGCGCTTAGCAGACGGGGAAGCACCGATGAAGTAGCATTGCTGGCTGCAGAGTTTAAACAACTAGACTCTGGATTGTCTGCTCTAGCTGCAGCAGTAGACACTGGGGAGGGGCTGTTTGACCAAGATGAAGCTGAGCTGGCCAGATTGGCCACTGACATACCGGATATGAGAATGCGCCTTGGGTTGGGGGACACTGAAGTATTTGGTGGATCTGGGTTTAGTGTGGTGAAGCTTCAGTTGCAGGTGAAGACAGCTACAGGTAAAGTCAGAGAAGGCGTTGCGTTTGGGGTGAGAGGAGTAAGGTTGCTGGCTTCTGATATAGGCTCAGCAGGGGGGCTGTTTTGGAGGGCGGTGAGAGGGGGCACTCTGAAACCCCGTGAAGTTCAAGCCTTACGAAGGACAGCTAGGGATATGCTGACGTTTATTCCTTTTACTATTATATTAATTCTGCCTCTGACACCAGTAGGGCATGTGTTGGTGTTTGGATTCCTACAGAGGTACTTTCCAGGGTTTTTCCCCTCTCAGTTTACCAATCGTAGACAGGAGCTGATGTTGAAATATGAAGGGTTGAAACAACAGCTGGAAGAAGCAAGGGCTAGAGCAGAGCTAGAGGAGGATGAAATGCAGTTTGCTAGAGATGCAGCGGCTGCTGCTGCTAGATTGGAAATGGATCGTCAGCAGCAACAAGCTGATGCTGCCACTGCCGCTGCCGCTGCAGCAGGAGTGATGTCTTCTTCTTCATCAATGGATGAAGCAGTAGCAGTGCCTCTAGCTGATAACAATAATGGCAGTAATAATAATAATAATGGAGGAGGAGGAGTAAAAGTAGTAGCAGTGGGCAGTGGTGCTCATGATGGTGGTAGTGATGATAATGATAGCAAGAATAGACGTGAAGGACACAGTGTGAAGGAGAATGGTAGAAGCAGCAGCAATAGTGGTAAGAGCAGTGATGGCGGGACAGTTGGTCCAGCAGCTGCTGCTTTGAAACAATTGGAAGAGCAAGTTGCCGCTGCAGCTGACTCGTCTTATTGTGAAGATGGCAGTAGTGACAGTAATACCGAACATTAGTAATATGGGAGAAAGCATTGGAAAAATGTTGAGAGAAATCTATGCTAAATTGTCATGCGACTACCATAGTGATTTTTATTACCTTATTCCTGTACTGAAAACATGATCCCCCTCCTCCTTTTCTCTCTTTTGAAGACAATTTTTGAAGTAAGATACACCCTGGACATTCATGCATATTTTTATCCACTTTACAACCCTCTTATTATTATCAGCATCCTTCTTTTATTCCAAAGTTTTATTCCTAAAATTAGCAAACTTGGTAGTGGTACTATATTTGAAACTCACACTATGCTGTGTCAGCAACTTTTCCAGCTTCTCTCTCACCACTTCTGGTTCTACAGTCTCACATTCCAACTCATACACGGTGCCCCACTCATACCTGGTCTCATCAAGCTCCAGCAAGTTTCCCTCCCACTCATACTCTTTTCTAACATTGTGGAATCCCCCCAGACAGGTGAGGCCATGCGGCAGGCCACCGACGTCTTTTATGAGCTTGGTGATCAGTGGGTGAGAAGAGGAGGAGGAAAGCAATACTTGGGGATCTTGTAGTGCTTTTCTACCTAATGTAGGATCTATGTCATCTTCCTCCTCTGTAGCACGACCTATACCATTCTCCATGACCATACGGCCCTTGATAGTGAGCAAGCACCGTTTGTTGCCATTGTAAAAGCGAAGTCTGAGTGCGATTCTCTTGGAGTTGAGTTCACCATCTGCACCGTCGAAAAAGAAGTTTTCTTGTTGATGGGTAGTCTTGTAGGATGGGTTGAGGATGTCTGACAGTTTGGTATAGGATTGAATGTCTTGGATTCTGAGTTTGACCTCTACTTCCATTATCTTTGGCTGGGTTGGTGGAGGCCCAGTCGTTGAGCGGTGGTCTGAGGAGGGTGTTGCTGAGGGAGGAGGGGAGATAATGGTTTTTTGCCTTGAGCTTCCAAAGCTGCACGAAGTTCTTGGCGTTTCTTCTCTTTGAGTTGGTCGTACTGCGGGGAGAGGTGGGTGAATGGGGGTCAGTTTTGAGCTGATTTGGGGAAGTGATCAAAAAGATGTCAAAAAAGAAAATATCCTTGCTTTTCTCCTCACCTCTTCCTTGTCTTCTGGCTTGAGCTCCACACGAGTAGGGTTCCTTTGGAGCATAGAGTCTGAGAGCTAATTTCAAGGCACGGTAGCCTCCTTGGGATGTGTTTAACAATTTCCTAAAGACTATAATTGTGCCTCCCTCTTTCTGTAAGTACACTCGCTCAAGTTAAAACAACGCACGTATTACATCAACTTTTAATTCTTGGCAAATTATAAATTCCATTGCTTGTATCTCATCACATTTTAAACTCTCGCTCGACAGTGCTCTCACTCTCTAGAGATCTCATGCTCTCTCTTCTCTTGATAGATCTTCTCTTCTCTCTATTGCTCACTTGCCCAATATTATAAAGCTCTAAACTACTTTCTCTCTCTCTCTCTCTCTCACACACACACACATATACCCCACTATACTCTATCCCATAGCAATCCCAACATCAGGCCCAGGTGTCATAGGAAAGTGCTGGTTCCCACTGGGAGGTGGTCTCACATTCATCACCGGGCCAGTCACTGTTGACGGAGTGCTCACCCTCTTGGTATAATTATCATCTCTACCTCCTAACCCAGATCTCTGCTTCTGCGTACTCTTACTATTGCTATTCCTACTTGACTTGGAAGATCTGCTAGGTGCATTCCTTTTATTCTCTTTACCATCATTCTCAACATCACGGAGTCCTCTCCAAGGAGGAACATCTCTTCCAGCAGACTGCAACCTGGATGATGATGATGATCCCTTCTTCTTGGTGTCACCATTCTTATGAGGAGAATTAGAGGAGGGGAACGGTGAGTTGACAGCTACCATGGCTGCAGCTGCAATACTTCCAAGGACAAAGGCAAAGCCAGCTAGCTTTCCTACCAAGCCAGGCAACCCATTGTTGGTGCTAGTGTTATCACCATCACCGTGATTATTGCCACTAGTCTTGGTATTAGACTTGTCATTCCCACCACCACATTTCTTGTTTTTACCATCAGTATCCCGGCCAGGGGTAGCAGTAGGTGTGCTCATAGCTGATCTGTCCACATCTCCTCCTCTTCCAACAGAACAAGGTGCCTTGCTGCTCCCTAGAACTGGTGGTTCTGCTGCAATTCTCCATGATGGTACTGGAGTAGCGGCACCATCACCTCCAGCATCATTACTATTACTATTAATGTTATTATTATTAATGCTGCTGCCACCAGGAGCAGTCCATTCACTGATGGTGCTGATACTATCATCCAAAGCAGTCTCCCAATCAGCTTCTGCAACCACAGGACAACCAAACCCATCCACACGCCCCTCTGTAGCCCCCAATATCCTGGGTGGAGCAGGAGCTCTACGTTGCTCCCTTTCTGATGCCACTGCACTCAAGCTACGTTCTGCTTTTTCCAACATATTTCTCACACGAACCACTCCTCCAGGGGCAGCTTCTTGCCTACGCTTTTGCTCAGCTGGTGCTAAGGTGGCAGCTTTACCATTCTTTCCTCCCTTCCCTCCTCCTCCCCCTCCTCCTCCTGGTACTACCATTGGACCATAGATGTCCTCATCTTTAATGTCAGGCAGAGGCGCCCTGCCGTACTTGGAGCTGGTGTACATGCGCCTTTCTCCTAATACATTGGTACCGGAAACGGTACTATAGTTGTTATTGATGGCATTATGGGTACGGATGGCATCATAGGGGTGCTGGCTCTGTTGCTTCTCATCCTCAAGCCAAGGATCTGCCATGCTGCTGTCGTAAGAGGGAGTGGTCCCAATGGCCCCTGGGATCATGAGAGAGGAGGAAGATGATGGTTCAGCTGAGAGTCTCTCTCTGTCACCTCCTGGGATGATTCCAGCGAGGGATTGAGAGAGGGTGGTGGGGCTGCTGGCATTAACAGCCGTAGATTGTTGTTGTTGTTGTTGTTGTTGTTGGCTTGCTCTGAGGTTGGGGGAGACAAGAGAGGCCCTGAGAGCAGCTGAGGTGGATGGAAAGAGGCGAGAGGGAGAGGGAGGGAGACTGGCAGTGTCGGATGGTTCTTCACCAATGCGAGCAAAGTGGAGGACCTCTCTGACTGCTTCCTTGCCGAAGACAATTTTGGGCATGAAGCGTTCAATGGCCTGGACGAGATCGCGACGGACACCGTCGAGTTGGCTCAGGACGACGGCTCTGGTGTCTCTGTCTCTGGAGGAGGAGCTGAGGAAGCGGTATTCGCGGAGTTTGTCTTCCAGATACTCCAGTTGCTCACTGTGAGTGTGGCGGATGGAGGAGGAGAGAGGGGGGATTTGGTTTTGGTTAGTGGGACGAGGTGAGGGGAGAGGGAACGGTGGGACGATCAAATTGTAACAGCAATTTCAAGGACCTGGCCCTTGATTTGGTTCCATTAAGTACATGAAACGTACCTTATTGCTAAAAGAGCTTCCCGCTCCCTATCTGCGGCGCTAAAGTCCCAATCCATCGAGGTAGACAAAGGATGGGTGTCTTGAATGGCCTGCCTAAGCTTGGCTTCAAGCTCACAAGTACGTTCAAGGGCATGAATAACACCAAGAACATCAAGCTCAGGATCTTCTGGACCATGGAGTGCGCTCATATTCGCAAACTTTCAATTTCCAGTTTGAATTTAACTGTATTGTTATATCAGCTACAATCAACTAAGCTCACTGATTGATAAATTTCAAAAATAATCAATTCACATATACTCGACCCTGATGCTTCTTGCTCCTTTAACGCTCCATCCTAGAATATCCAGATCAGTTCTCTCACTCTGAGTTTGGTAGGCGGAGAGAGCAGCGGCAGAGCTCGCCCTTTCTCTCGACTCCACCATTTCTCCTTGATTGACCCTTTTATTACACACCCCAACAAAACAACCCACCATTACTTCTTTCCCCAGGCATCTTTCAAAGCTCTTTCTTCTTGTGCTAATGCTCCGTTCTTAGACCACTTTCCCTTCAAATTAGGGTTCCTCCATACATTTTGAGGATGAACCTTGGTTCGAGATACAAATTCACCATAGCTCAGTTTCTGTTTTCCCTTGCCTTTTTCATTACCAGCAGCAGTAATAAAAGTAATACCATTAGACGATGACGATGAAGGTGATGGTGCTATTGGAAGAGAAGGAAATGCGTCCCCTCCTGAAGACACTGCAGGTGTCCGTGCCACACCTCCACCACCTCCACCTCCACCACCCTCTCCTTCATTCTTCTCCCTCCTCCAGTGGTTGCTCTCATCTCCAGGCTGAGGCGCAGCTGTACCACACGCTTCACACACCCTTCCTCCAGGTCCGTTTGCCAATGTACACAGGGAACACGTCCAACTGCTATACCTCTCCACCCTCTCGGCTGCTACTGCTGCCACCTCTGGAGGCACCCATCCACTCGTTTTACCACTTGTGTTACTACTGCCATTATTGTTGTTGTTGTTGTTATTTGATGTTTTTAAGAAAGCAACTTTATGTATCCCAAGCAATTCTCTTCTCTTCTCAGCATCTGGACACGTAGCTGCCAGATCTGGCACCACCTCCACCAGGCCCAGTGTCATAATAACAGAGTGGTACTCATTGCTGCTGACGCTTCCTTTCAACCATGCGGAGGATATGTCTCTGAATTGCTGGAACTCTGAGGCATTGAGCTTGCTCTTTATTTGTTGAACTAAGGCTACATTGGCTTGACGGAGACCTTGGGATACTGAGGCAGTTGAGGATAACGAGGTGGAGGGTCCTGCTATTTCTTGCGATGACGGTGCTCTCGTCATTTGATGTTGCTGCTTTTGTTGATGACCAGTACCACTACTATTATTATATCCAGGACTGTCGGTATGACCATCACCACTATTACTACTACTAGATGGTCTTAACGGTGGAAAACTGTTACCCCTGCTACCAGCAGTAGATACAACTCTAATACCACCACCACGAGTAGCACCACGTAGAGACTCAGCTAGAGATTTCTTCTTCATGTTGGCTCTCTTCTTTGCAGATTTAGAAGAACCAGGGAGTGATGGGAACTCCTCAGGTCTTAGTCCACCACCATTACCTCCTCCCGTAGCAGCTGCCCACCTACCACCTCCTCCTCCACCTATCATTGATGATGATGATGATGATGCCAGCCCTCCTGCAGGGAAATCAGAAGGATCCAAGTCGACATCTCTTTGCCCTCTTTGTGTTGCTGCTGCTGATAATAATAAAGCTTGTTGCTGTTGTTGCTGCTGCTGCTGCTGCTGTTCATCTATTATCCGTACATCTCCTCTACTGCCATTATTACTACTATTACCACTACCACCTCTACGTCCGTATCTTGATGGAACAGAGGGGGGCCCACCTCCAATGGTGATTCCTGCCATTCCCGCCGCTAATGAAGAAGAAGAAGAAGAACCTCCTCCGCCACCTCCTCCATTACTACTACTGTATGTGAAATTGACAGGAAGTTGTAAAGCTTGCTTTCTCTCAGCTTTAGACATCGTATCTCCATGTTCTTTGGCAGTATGCTTTTTCAAATCAGTCTCTGTACTAAATACAACAAACTTCCTCTCCCTACATATCTGGTGCATACACGGATAATGTTTGATTGAAAAGTGCTCTTCTAACTGGTTATAATCTCTGTAATATTCATATTTACCAGGGTACGCTCTCCTACAGAGGAAACACTCCTCATGGCTGGAATGCATGTGTTGGTATATTTCATTTTCACCATAGTAGTAAGCCTTACACCACTTGCAGAAAGGGTGGCCTTTGAATGTGGTGGCAGCGAGGCTGCCCTTGGTGTCGCCTTGCCTGAGATGCCTCTCTAGAGATGATTTAGAGTATAGTTCCTGTTCGGAAATGAAAACTTTACGGTGTTCCAGGCACACATCACAGAATTGCAGTTGGTGTTCTTTTTGAATGAAGTTTCTCAGTGATTTCAAGGATGGAAAGGTTTTGGAGCCTGCTTTTGGGTGGGTAAAGCTGCAGAGTGCTGAGATATCTTTAAAATGCTGTTTATCGTCAAAGTAGGCTTGAGCTGGTTCCAAGTAGAAAAGTTCTCCAGCTTTTGCACGGGCCTGTGTGTTGTCGGAAGGAGGGAAGGGAGGAGAGCGGTTGAGCGGGTGATGAACGATAGTTGGAGAAGAATTGAGTAGAATGTACAATTGGTGTCGTTATCTATCTCTGAAAATTATAAAGGTTGCATAGATGCTTACATTGAGATTATCAAAGTCCGAGCGAGATACTGTGCAAGTGTAATCTCCCATGTATCGAGTGACAAAGACACTCGGGCAGTCCTGCGAGCAGTAGACGCATTTTGTATTGTTGTTCATCAACGTTCGCAATCGAACAATACAATTCGAACATGTTTCTTTGTGTTGGCACGGTCCAAATGCTGTAAAATGAAGTGGTTCTGCACACACAATACAACTATCTTCCACACTACCCATTCTGAAGGACACGAAGAGTACGATCAAATGCTGCTTGATTAAAAACAACGAGGCTTACTGCCCAATAATCACTGTCAAATAGAACGAGAAAGAGGAAAGAGCCGACGTCGACGACTGACTTCGTTCAAAGAACAACCCATTCTCCCTCCTTCATTTCTCTTCCTCTACCTCTACTATCACCTCTTATTTTTAATAGTATTTGACAACCAATCCAGTCCCTCAAATAATCCCTCCCCTTTAATAGCACTTGTTTTAAAGATAGACCACGGTCGGTTTCTGATTGCAGGCAATCCCAGCCCCTCTGCCACTTGACTATCAGACAGAGCTCCTGGTAAATCTTGTTTATTTGCATACACCAAAATAGCTGCATCTCTCAATTCTTCTTCTCCTAATAAAGCCTGGAATTCCTCTTTACTAGTGGGCAGACGATCAGCATCACAGGAATCAACTACATAAATGATGGCCTGTGTGCCAGAATAGTAACACCGCCAATATGGCCTGATGGATGTCTGACCGCCTAAGTCCCATACTTGGAACTTAATGTTTTGATGTGTGACCGTTTCTACGTTGAAACCTATAGTGGGGATGGTCTGTACTACTTCGCCTACATGGAGTCTGTAGAGGATTGTGGTCTTACCGGCGTTATCAAGGCCCAGAACTAGGATGCGTGCCTCGGTGGAGCCGAACAGCGACGTCAATCGTGACAACCAAGCCCCCTGTCAAGGAATAAGGTGGGTGTTAGCTGTATGTTTAGGTAGTCAGGAGTGGTGCGATTGGTGACTTACCATTGCTAATTGAGGAAATAACGAAGAATTATCAAATTTCTAGATCGAATTGAAATTTCGGAGCAAAAGGATAGCGATTGTTGAGCTGTGATGTCTGTGTGATAAAGTATGATACTGCCCTTTCTCCTGATGTTGATTCAAAATTAAATCTTGCTTTGAAATGCAGCTATCAAGTCGGCAAAGCTGAAATTTGTAAAACATTTAGCAAAAGCCTCACCAGTGTTCATCATCAAAACGATCAACATATAAAAACGATTTTAATAGCTCAAGGGGCCTTTATAACTCGTACAGCATCGATACATATACACTGCATCGCTCTATAAGGCCATATTAATCATGTCTAAATCAGGTTTTCTCGATAATATCCGCAAAGCATTATCTAACGTGGGGATAAAAGCTCCATGGAAGGTATGTTCCATCAGTACATGATATACAATCACGCCGAGCTTACATTCTTCATGTTTTCCTCAACCATTCATCCCCGCTCCCCCGACCCTCGCTCATCCCCGTCCTTCTCCCTCATTCTCAACTACAGTACACCGGCCCTGCTAGTTCTCCAGAGTACCTCACCCACTTACCCAAAGCCACAGAATACCGCATCCACGCCCCAGGTTCCAGCCCCATTAAACCCTTTATTCCCCAAGCAGACGATGACAAAATCTACGACATCAAATATTACACTCGCGACACCAGGCGGGCCTACCTCCCAGGTGGTACCAAGACCATTACAACCAGCGAATTAGATCCTAGAAATTTGGAAGATTTGCCTGCACCCAAGGTTGACTTGAGTGATAGATTCAAATGGCAAAGGAAACTTCGGTCAATGCTCGATACTCCTAATAATGGCTACCAATAATGCCAGCAATAGGGGAAAAGGGGGGGGGGGGGGGGGAGTAAGAGTTCCCTCTATCTATAGTATACCACCATGTATATACAAATTGCATACTTCTAGTTGTAACATTAACGTCGTATTACAAGGATTTTTTTCCCCTTAAAATCCAGGTAATTCTGAAAAGTCTAGGATACCAACAGACAAACTGGCAACATCCCTCAATGTGGCCAATCTATTCTGCCTGACTTGATCATCATCGCACATGACAAACACCTTGTCAAAGTACCCTTCTAATGGCTTGACCAGCCTGTCTGATGCATTTAAAAAGTTCTCCAATGACATGTGAGATGGTGAAATTTGAGCCAATGTTTGTTGATATGCTGCCCAAAGAGCTCTTTCCTCGTCACAATCAAACAGTGCAGGCGACACTGTCCAGCTGGCATCAATGTCCTTTCCTCTGGTTAGTCTTACTGGTCTGGCCATTACTGCCATAACTTTCTGAAGTTTTCCTCCAGATCCTTCTGCCATGTAGTTTGATATTTCTCTTGCAGTGGCAGCAGCCAGCGCTGGATTCCTTCCTCTTTCCTTCAAAGCAGCCCTGACAGCTTCAACTGCCAACCCCTCATCTACCAACAACTGCTCTAGTCTTCTCTCCAGAAACTCAACTGTAGCAGCTCTCACTTCTTCAGATACTGGCTGCAGAGGCTGCAACTCTGCAGCAACATTGACTGCAGCTGCAATATCAATCATAACATTCTTTGCCAGCACTGCTTGCAACAATCCAACGGCTGCACGTCTCAAGCCATATGGATCTGCACTGGCGGTGGGGGCGCATCCAGCTGCAAATAATCCAGCCAGTGAATCCAATTTATCAGAAATACTGACTAATAAACCTGCATCAGACTCTGGTAAGATATCACCTGCGTTTCTTGGCAAGACAGATTCAAAAATGGCACGAGCTACCTCGGCAGTCTCTCCCCCCAATAATGCATAATGCTGCCCCATGGTGCCTGCCAGCTCTGTCATTTCGGTGACCATTGACGTCGCAAGATCTGCTCTTGAAAGATGAGCAGCTCTAGAGGCAGTCTCTACTGTGGAGTCACTAGTGATGCCAGTCAATGAAGCCAATGGTGTAATCAGCTTCTCCACTCTGTCACTCTTATCCAAAAGAGAGCCCAAGTCTTTTTGGAACACAGTTCCAGCCAACTTTGGCCTGACAGACTCCAAAGTAGAGGATCTGTCCTCTTTGTAGAAGAATTGAGCATCTTCAAAACGAGCACGTAGTACCGCCTCGTTTCCTGCCTTGACAGTATCTTGGTCAATTTCCCCGTTTGCCACTGTGATAAAAGCAGGCAGCAAGGGGCTGGCTGGATCCGGGGAGGCACATACAGGGAAGTAACGTTGATGCCTTCTCATCACTGTCACCAGCACTTCTCTAGGCAACGACAAGAAAGCCTCGTCAAAAGTACCCAGGACAACAGTAGGACTTTCTACCAAGTTGGAAACCTCATCCAACAGATCACCACGGCATGTTTCAGGAATGTGTCCATCCATACCAGCTGCAGCAGACACAACTCCTTGCCAGATGTAAGCCTGACGTTGTGCTACTTCAAGCATGATTCCTCCCTTTTTCAAAACGGTGATATAATCATCAGCTGATGTGAGGGAACATTCAGGTGATGGTGAATTCCTCAATAACCTGGTTGTTGGCTGAGAAACAAGACCAGCAAAGGATAGTGGAATTGTGTGACTTTCATGCATGGCCAGTAACCATCGGAGAGGACGAGAGTAGGCTGACTCTCCTCTCCATCTCATTGATTTTTTAAAATTAATGGAGGACAGTAGTGCTGGCAGCTCTTCTCCCAATACTTCAGCTGCAGGACGTCCTTGGTTTTGTACTTCAGCCCAGATATATTCTACACCTTTTCCATCGACCTCTTTAGTACATTGCTCTGGATTGATGCCACTCTTCTTGCAGAAGCCTCGAAGAGCAGGGGTAGGGGCGCCACTAGATGTATCATATGCAACGTTGGCGGGGGGGCCACGCATGCGCTCCACGCTGTCTGGTTGACTGGCAGACAGCTCTTCAACAATGACTGCTAATCTTCTTGGTGTTCCTTCTATTATGATGCCACCTTGCTTGTAAGACAGTTTCAGTTTTGACAGCAGAGCTGGAAGTCTGTCTTTCAGTTGATTTATGGCAGAAACAACATCGTCAGGGGGGAGTTCTTCCGACCCTAATTCCAATAAGAACGTAGCTGGAGATGCAGGTAAAGTAGCAGAATCAGCTGGACTCACTTTTACTGGGTCTGTTGGAGGAATCAACCCCAGAGGATACCCCAACTCCTCTCTTCTAGCCAACCACAGCGCCGTCACTTCTCTCGCCAAAGACCTCAGCGTGGCAAAGCAGTCGGCACGTTCCGTTACCCCAACCGCTCCTCTGGCATCCATCACATTAAAGGCATGACTTAGTTTGAGCAGGTGATCAAAAGCAGGAATAGGAAGTCTATCTTTCAGCAGTCTTCTAGCTTCTTTCTCATATATAGCAAACCTCTGACGCTGCCCCGCCACATCAGCACTGTCAAGATTATATACGCTTTGCTCGTATTCATTTTGCAGAAACATCTCACCATACGTGATGCCAGAAGGAGCGTATACAATATCTTTGAAATGTTTCACACCTTGCAGAGACATTAGAATGCGTTCCATACCATAAGTTATCTCCACAGCTGGTGTGTCTAGAGGACGTCCACCAGCTTGCTGGAAATATGTAAACTGGGTGACCTCCATACCATCCAGCCAGACCTCCCAACCCAGCCCCCAGGCACCCAACACAGGAGATTCCCAATTATCTTCAACAAATCTGACGTCATGGGCTTTAGTATCAATGCCTAGAGCTTCTAAACTACCTAGATAGAGCTCCTGGGCATTGCCAGGGTCTGGTTTTAAAATGACTTGGAATTGAGTGTGTCGTTGAACTCTATTGGGGTTGTCTCCATATCTAGAGTCATCCGGCCTGATGGAAGGTTCGGGATAGGCAACATTCCAAGGTTCTGGACCTAGGACCCGGAGGAATGTGGCAGGGTTCATTGTACCAGCTCCAACTTCAGAGTTGTGGGGGAGCCAGAGAGCACAGCCGACCGAAGCCCAGTAGTGCTGGAGCCGGGAGATGGCTTCCTGGAAGGAGGGACCGAGAGCTTGGCTGATTGCTGCTGGTGAAGATGAGCCGTTGGTGTTGGAGAGATCTGGTGGAGGTTGAGAGGTCTTGAGAGTGGTGGAGCGGGTGGTGATGAAGGAGCCCCGTTGGTTGTGGTCGTGGTGATGAGAGACGAGGGCGGCAGCAGATGGGCCGACAAGCGCATCTCGACGGAAGAAGGTCCTATCTGTGAATCTGTTGATGATCAATGGTCTCGATGGAGTAGGTAATGCAATGTATGATCTTCCAAATGACCTCAGCAATGGGAGGCCTTTGCTAACAACAAAGCAACGCATGTTCATAATGGTCGAGTCTGTCATCGCTTTCCCTTCTATCAATCAACAATGCACCAGTATAACACAAAATAATACAGTTGAATTATACAATGCGCCTATATTCACTGTAAATCACCACGGAAACGAGAAGATAAGTGGACTGAGTGGTCGGTGAGTCCCCGTCTCGATCGCTTGCCTTCCCACCGACACCCTTTCAAAGTTCAAGAAAACATAAATAACACAGGCAACATATCATAATGACAACACATCTTCCATCCCAATACCAATCCAATAGATTACTACAATGTACAACATTACATCAGTTAAATACGCACATGTATCATCCTTGACTATAATATTTATTTGCTTCTTCATCTTTGACTATTGTTGGTTTAGACCTCCTCCTGTCCTTGCTCACATCACTTCCTGAACTGGGACTAGGGGAAGATCCAGAACTATACCTTTTACTCTTCTTATTCTTATCTTTATTATTATTAATATAATGTTTCCTCTTCCTAGCAGTATCTTCACTATCAGATGATGATGAAGAAGAAGAAGAAGATGTTGATGAGTAAGAAGATGTACTAGTAGAGGAAGTTCCTGATGATGATGATGATGAATTGCTTTCACTACCACTACTATCACTGGTCCCTAATGATGATGATGATGATGATGATGATGATGATGATGTTGATGTATCTGAGAACGATGAAGATGAGCTGCTGCTATTGGTATGTCTTCTCCTCTTGCTACCTTTCTTGTTTTTCTTCCTTTTGTCCTTCTTTGTGCCTAGGTGATTTGGTTGGTCTTCTGGTGGTAGTTCCTTTGGATCTAAGAACTTTGGCTTGGACTTAGGATTGATCAGTTGCTGTGTTCGGGAAGGCCGCGCTTTGTACACTGGTTCGTTCTTGCACTGGTAGGTGAAGTGGCCTTTTTGCAGGCAACGTTGGCATACAAACTGGCTTGGGTCGTTTCCATCTCCTTGGCCGCCTTTAGATGCCTGTAGATGGGAGAATGAGTCAAATTGTTGGGATATTTTCGAAATCACCAGATTATAGATCACATGAAAACTGCTGAATTATTATGAACCTACCTGTCTATATCTACCAACGTGGTGGATACTGCCAGATCCAATGATTGACATATTATCAATTTTGAATTTTAGTGAATAATGCCGTAATTGGGGCGACATGAAACATGAAAACGGTGTTTACAAAACCAGTGTCTTTGATCGTCCCTTAATAATTTTCCGCACAATTGTCCTGTAATCTATTCTTTTGGACTGCAGATCGGCCATTAAAAAGGAAACTAGACATCTATTTACATATCCTCACAGTTGAGATAAAAAAAATGATTTCCTATCGATTATCTGTAGCACTTACAAAGCCTCATTATAGGCCTGATACCTTCATGACACCTTCTAGTAGACAATTTACATCATTATCGACCATCAAACCTTCAATATCGTCAATATCACCTCCCCATCTCTGCCGTCTTGCACCGTCTCTATCACCCACCCTCCGATGCCAGGCCACCTCTCAACCTAATGCTGTTCCAGTCCCCCCAGCCAGCGTCAGTCTCGTCTTATTAGCAGGAGGTGTAGGTAAAAGATTTGGTGCCTCCATCCCAAAACAATATCTAGATCTCCTTGGAGCTCCAATAGCAACCTACAGTATGAGAACCTTTGCCGCCATGCCTGAGGTGTTTGAGTTGGTGGTCGTCTGTGAACCCGACTGGCAAGACGTCTTTGAGAAGTGCCATGCAACTCTTCCTAGAAAAATACCACTCAAATTCGCAAGACCAGGAGCAGAAAGGCAAGATAGCGTTGAAAATGGCTTTAATGCCATTGATTTCTCCCAAGCGCAATTGGTCGCCATTCACGACTCTGCTCGTCCTCTCGTCACCTTAGAAGACAGCTTGAAATGCTTTGCTGATGCTTGGAGCATAGGCGCTGCAGTTTTAGGAGTGCCAGTAAAACCTACAATAAAAGAAGCGGATGGGGAAGGTAAAGTGGTGAAGACGTTGCAGAGGGCAAAGTTATGGGAGGTGCAGACACCCCAGGTTATCAAGCCTCCTCTCTTAAAGCAAGGGTTTGAATTGGTTAAAAAGGAAGGATTGGAGGTGACTGATGATATTTCCATTATCGAGGCATTAGGGCATCCTGTGCAGATTACGGGTGGAAGCTATACAAATATCAAGGTACGTAATGGTAGCAGTAAATAGTGGTGGGAAAAGGAGAGAAGGAAAGAGGGGGGGGGGGGGGGGGGGCGGTGCCCATCCTCTCTTTCCATCATTCTTAATATCTTTAATTTTTTTTTATATAACAAGAATTTTTA
>Ga0114919_10000033_pt1 | contig 72211 bp, 71 predicted proteins | sample BlataG_FD_88682 | JGI IMG/M metagenome (GOLD analysis project Ga0114919, IMG submission 88682) | Deep subsurface microbial communities from Black Sea to uncover new lineages of life (NeLLi) - Black_00105 metaG | ecosystem: Environmental > Aquatic > Marine > Oceanic > Sediment | place: Atlantic... | reverse complement strand
CACCCACCCACCCACCCACCCACCCACCCACCCTTCGCTTCATAGAGACAAATTCGTCCAACTGACTTCTCTCTCCATCTCCTTTCTCAACTCAAAATATAGACACACTTGCCCAGCTTATTCCAACCAATGCAGCAACACCAAGTATCTGTGCTATACTTTGTGCCGGGCATGCATCATATTCACTGGGAAGAGGTCCTCCATTATGCCTGTCAACACTCTCCAGCCACTCTACGTACCCTTCATCAAGCCCATGGTACCTGGCTCCTGAGATGAGAATATCTATGTACCTTTGTGTTGGTGGTACTGATTGGTAGAGAACTAATGAAGGATTAGATAGGAATGCTAGACATGATGATGATGGAGAGGGGTGGTGCATTGAGTTGACAGCAATATCAATGACGATGGGGAGGAGGGAGTACCCTACTTCTCTAGCTTTAAGTTTCTCTAGATCTTGCTGACTCTTTAGGGTTAGAATAACACCATGTGGTGATGTGTAACAGTGGACTAATTGTGATGGCTTGGCGGAGGCGGTGTCAAGAAGTGTGGCATAGCCTCCTCGGTGACAGAAAGACAGGGCCCAAGAAGATGCCAGACGGGCTGGGGATGAATTGATCACTGTGATGTCTCGCTTTTGGAGAAGTTTTGGAGAAAGGCATGCTCCATAAACGAATATGACAGGATTAGCGGTCATGATGGTGTAGGGAAATGAAGGAAATATTGTAGCTTGTATCTTGAAAGACTTCTCTCTCCAGTTTTTCAAAGTTTTGCACAATTACAAAAACCGGTCTTGTTTCATTCTGGCAGTGTCATTCGTCACATTAATTTCAAAAATTATCTTTTGTACGCACAATAAAGAGCACAGAAAGCAACCCTATGCAAATTCGAGTGTAAACCCAGTTTGCAAGCTTCCTGGTCGACCGTTGTGAACGTCCAAGCTCGGAAATAAAAGTTGATAGAAATGTGGAGGCTAGGGGGACAATTGAGACAATTTGCTTCATTATTCACAAAACACAATCTTTCTACATTTCCTGGCATTAATTCTACTGCTGCAATCGCCCACTACGGCTCAATCTTCTCCAAAATGACAGGTGTGCGACGGCTGCAATCTACAATCTGACCCTGATCTTGCTCGCATTCCCTAATTTAACGCCATTATCGCCCGATCTCAATCTACAGGTCTACAAGGATGCCTCTTGGGAATGGGAAATCCACTCCTGGATATTTCTGCAGTTGTGGATCAACCACTCCTCGACAAGTATGGAATCGAGCTAGGAAACCAAATTCTGGCAGAAGAGAAGCACCTCCCACTTTACAAGGAGATTGAAGAGAAGTACAAAGTCGAATACATCGCTGGCGGTGCCACTCAGAACAGCATTCGTGTCGCTCAGTGGATGCTCGGCGTCCCAGGTGCCACGACATACATGGGCTGCGTTGGAGCAGACCACTATGCTGATGAGCTTCAAAAGACTGCCACCAAGGATGGAGTCACCGCCAGGTACATGATCGACAAGGCCACTCCCACAGGCACATGCGCAGCTTGCATCGTCGGAGGAGAACGCTCATTGGTCGCCAATCTCGCAGCCGCCAACAATTACAAACACGATCATCTCACCGCCAACATGGACGCTGTAGAAAACGCCCGTGTCTTTTACTCTGCTGGATTCTTCATCACCGTCTCCCCTGACTCTATGATGACTGTCGCCAAGCATGCTTGCGACACTGACAAGCAGTACTGCCTCAACATCTCCGCCCCATTCATTTGCGAAGTCCCTCCATTCAAAAAGGCGCTCATGGATTTGATCCCTTACGTGGACTGGCTGTTCGGCAACGAGAACGAAGCTCGTGCCTTTGCCAAATCTGAAGAGTGGGCTACAGAGGACATTGAGGAAATAGCTCTTAAAATTAGCAGAATGCCCAAGGCCAACGGATGCAGACCAAGAACTGTGGTCATCACTCAGGGTGCAGAGGCCACTGTGGTGGCTGTGGCTGGGCGTACTACCACCTTCCCGGTGACTCCAGTCCCCAAGGAGAAGCTTGTGGACACCAATGGAGCTGGGGATGCCTTTGTGGGTGGATTCTTGAGTCAGTTAGTGACTGGAAAGGGAGTGGAGGAGTGTGTGAGAGCGGGGCATTATGCGGGTGGAGTGATAGTGCAGCGTGGGGGGTGTACCGTTCCTGACAAGCCATATGGATTTGCTTGGTGCTAAAGTATGTGTTGGACGAGGGGTGGGGGGGGTGGGGAGGAATATGTAGGTTATGGGGAGAATATTATCAAAGAGGAGAGAGAGAGAGAGAGAGAGAGAAGTTCCAAGTGTGATTCTATTTTGACCGTGTGTAAAGAGAAGTCCTATGACTGACAATGATCATAATGTATTAAATTATCTTTTACCACCACTAGATGTACGTACTTTATTCATAAATTGAGTCCCAGTAGTCATATGCCTCAATCCCAAAATCACCCCAGATGCATGCCAAGCACTGCTCCTCCCCCCCCTATGCAGCACCTCATGAAACACCAACCTCCTCTTACCATGCCTAATTGCCGCTGATTGTAATTGACTACAGGCCTCACATTGAGGGAAATATCTCTGTCTAGGAGGCCCTATTGGTATGCCTAATGCATTAGCTGTCCATTTAACTAGAGGTTGCCTCACCCACCAGCCAGACTTGGCCTGCTGTAGCTTGACGTGGTAGTTGGGAGGCATGTGATCCCCAATGACTCGGCCTTTTCTAGTGCCGCAATGGTGGCAGCCATCTTTTCGAAAGTGTTGAAGGAGTTCTATCTTTTTGCCTACTGGGGCATATTCTACACCTGCAGCGGGGACTGAGCTTCTGGCTGCTGCGCCGACTTTGGAGAGGTCACTGGGCATGATGGTTCTGAAAGAGCCGCCCATGATCTTGAAGAGAGAGATGCCGAGCGCTGCGTCGATGAGGATGTCCTCCTGTCTGTATCTGCGTTTCCAAGCTCTAGGGTCGAATACAGCAGCAGTGTTGTGGTCTTTGTTCCATGCTTTGGCTGCGAGAGCTGCTTGTCCCGCCATGGCAGAAGCAAGGCCGACACCAATCACTCCGCTGGCGGGGCCAATGACGGGACTGGCAGAGGATATTCGGAGGGCCATGCCCAGTCCTTGTACAGCAGCTAGGCCCGTTGTATAAGCTCCGAGGGAAGCTCCTGCTTGGACGAGGAAGGGAGTTATAGGTGTAAGAAGATCTCTCTTCAACCGTCGGAACGTTTTTTCAATGTCTGGGCTCATTTTGAATAGACAGGCATACTATGAATATATAGTTTCGATTCTACGGGTTTCAAGTAATGGATTAGCAATTGCCTCGGTCAGAGTTGTGCAGCTGTCTTTAAGAGAAAGGGAAATTGCGCAGGCAACTTGAAAAAATTGAGAAGACCTGGTACATTGCTAAATCTCTCCAGCCCAGGGCCTATAGCTTTCATTGAATTAAAAGTATGAGTAAACATCAAACTGATGGGGTGCTAAAGAGAGTGTATTGGCCATCACATCATATGGTCGACAACAATCTTCCTGCTCATTTGATTGGTCGGCGGAGGACAGATGATCGGGGCATACTAGAATTCATCATCACAGACATCACCACCCAATCCAAACCTACCAACGTCCTCGGTACTCTCTTACCTTGGGATCCCAATAATGAAACCACTCCCAAATCCAAATCATCTTCATCTTCTTCACCGCCACCAGCCCGTCTCCACTTCCACATCCCTCCCTCTTCCCGCCTCCCTTGTCCTCTCCCACCCAACGACAGATCCAATTACCAAATCATCCTCTACACCAACCTCTCTCTCCTCAACCTCCACCTCTCATCCTCCTCCACCCCCTCTCTCATCCAAGAGCCCCCCATCGTCACTAGCACACTCATCGTCCACCTCTCAGGCCTAGCTATCGGCCTCAACATCCTCCTCCACCGACACACTCTTGCCACCACCCTCACCACCCTTGCCACACATACTCTCCCTGCCATCATACAACAACACATGACCTGGTTTCAGACTGCTGCTCCTGCTGGTATTAAATTACACGAGACCAGCTGTAGATTCCTTGGTAGAGTAGGGTGTGGGTATGTCGTGCATGCTATGATACCATTCTATTCTGCTCTCCTTTCTACTGACGTATCTTGTTACTTGCCCCACTTCCTTCCTTCTTCTAGTACTACTAATCAGTTTAGTTCATCATTATGTATAATATGCACTGTAGCGGTGGTACTGATGAGTCTAGGTCTGAAGAGAGGGCTTGCCGTATGTGTGATGACAATCAGGCTACTATCTCTCCCCATCATTCTTCCTAATATAATACTATCGGCAGTATTGCAGTTACATTTAAAAGCTCTTAGTGTTGCATGGAATGCCACTAGAGGAAGATTATGCCAACAAAATATGAGTGACAAGAGTATTTATAATGGTGGTAGTAGATGGAGAGGTAATAGTCAAGCAACATACAGTGGTGGTATAACTGATGACTTACTATCATGGAGTCCGGTAGCAGGTATGCTCCTCCTTATCCCCCTCCTCCTTCTCCTTCCAACCACATACTGGTGGTGGGGATATGCTGCCTGCTGGGCATGCTGTGCAGCTCTTAGTGAAGGTTTCATCATTGTCCTCCTCAGACTTGTTGAATATAAACCACTAAGGAGATTAGTCAATAGAATTGTATTTCCTAGGAAGTTTATTCTAGGAGTAGATTTTGAATACATACGCGATAAGGAAAAGAGGGAGAAGGAGAAGGAGAGGGAGGGGGGTGGTAATGCTGGTAATAATAAGGCATCCTATGTGAGGTTAAAGCCAAGGATAAGGGGGCTAGGAGAGGTATTCAGAGCATGTTTAGAGACTGCAGTCCCCAAGATGAAGAACATAGAACATGCTGGGTCTGCTGTGATGGATGTAATGTTATCAGGACGTCGAGTGAAGTTGGCATCTTTGAAAACCATCTTCCAAAATGTGTCTTGAATGAAATGAATATGGATGATGAGTAGCTGATACTTTTTTTAAGTTTTAAAATCAGTTACATCTGACTTACTTACTGAATTATTGTTATACGTTATTTTACACCTAATTGGGCCCTCATGAAATAATGATATTGTCAAGTTGAGGATTATACCAGCACATTTCCTTCCACAGCTCCTCCCTCACCTGTCCCATTGTTGCCCCCATATAATCAAACCCTTCCTCCCTGTTAAACACTCCGCTAGGACAGCATGGCTCATCTGAGGGATCATGTAGGCTGGCTAGAAATGGATGTTGCAATGCTTGTTCTGCAGTAGGTCGGTGTTCTGGGTGGAATGATAACATCCGAGAAAGGAGATCCAGTGCTGCTGGGGGAGCATGGGGGAAGATCCTGTCTAGCTTAGCTGGTGGTGTATATGGAACTGAAGATTCCAAATGCTTTCTAAGAACATTATTATTATTATTATTATTACTATCAGTAATAGTAGTAGGGGTTCCTATTACTTTGAAGATGAGGTTGAGTTGGTGGAGGTAGTCATTACCAGGAAACAGAGGCTTCCTTCCCAACATTTCAGCGAAGATACATCCTACTGAATACATATCCGTTGCTGTAGTGTAACTTCCACATGATATAAGTAACTCTGGAGCTCTATACCATCTTGTTACCACATACTCCCCAGTATTAGCTAATTTATCATTTGTTGTAGATGATGCAGAGGCTGCCAGTCCAAGGTCACAAATAACCAAATCACAATTACCATTTACTAATAAATTACTAGGTTTTAGGTCTCTGTGGACAATACCTGCACTGTGGAGATATTTAATGCCTCTAAGTAGTTGGTAGAGGAAAAATTTAATGTGTTCAATGGATAACTGTTGAGGGGATCTTATTATTTGGTGAAGATCAGTGTCGCAGAGTGGGCTGTAGCCCAGGTACAGATCAGTGTACATCATCTTGTGATGAATATTGTTGTTATTGTTGTTACTGGTAATCAGTCCTGGGAAGCAATCTTTGAGTGATACTATATTGTTATTAATAGTAGTATCATCATGGATGATGGGATTGAGGTGCCGTAGTATCTTGACCTCCAACAAGGCTCTCCTGGCATCAATTTCATGGTGGAAGATGTTGTTGACTTTTTTAATTGCAACTGGAAGACCAGTGTTGCTGTCTATGGCTGATAGGACTATCCCATAGGCACCTTTGCCTATGGGTTTTTGAATGATGTAGTGAGAGGGGCATTCGAAGGGTGTGGTGGTTTGAGCAACCTGTATGTGTGTGTGGGTGGGGTGGGGTGGGGAGAGGGGGAGATGTGGCAGTGAGCCAATTGGATGTTCGATGTGTCGAAGATGCGAGGATATGGCATGGAAGATAGCTGATGTGAATTGAACATGTGTAAACGACGGTAATTGACCGAAACAAGGGAGAATTGAGGGACCTATGCCAAACTCACCTTGTATCTTGAGAAATTCAATAATTGTACCCTAGAATCCCCTGTTGGTTGTGGTTCCTCACAAGTCATTCTAACCCACGATGTTTATCAGCCCCTACAATGAAAAAAGCATGTCTATTCAAGCAATCTAAGCTTGGGTTCTTCAATTCAACTCTGAAGGTTTCCCACCGTGCCACCCTCTCTATATAAAATTGTTCTTCCTAGGGTGTGTTTTACATACAGGGGTACTATTCAAATCTAATCCACATTTTGCATAGCTTGTACTTCTGATTCTGTGAATTTACCCTTGTCACCACCACGAGCTCCTGCCTTGGTTGCAAGAAGAGCCTTGCGATCTTTGTCCAACTTCAGCTTGATGACTGCCACCTTTGATGGGTCAATGCCTACTGGCACATTAGCTCCATTAGTCTTCTCACGAACAATACGCTCCACATGGATCACCCATTTCTTACGGTAAACTTGAACGACCTTGCCTTCACGGCCCTTGAAGTGGCCCCGAACTACTGTCACCTCATCGTCCTTGCGAATTGGGATGGAACGGACGTTGTACTTGGCTCTCAATTCCTTGGATAATGGAGCACTCATGAGCTTTCGCCTTAAACTAGAGGGGGCAGTGAAGTGGGCCTGTAGAAGGTTGGGAAAAGGAGGGAGAGTGTGTGTGAGAAAAATAATACTGATAGATAGAGAGAGTGGTATGGGACGTGGAGGCTCTCTCTCTTCGTCGAGAGAGGATGGTCGGGGAAGATGACATCCACCGTCTATCCGAGCTATTGGCATTATGGACGCTGGGTATTTTGAATCAGTGTGACGTATAGCCCCTAATTTGTGCCAAAGATGGAGAAAAGCCCCCGCATCAGAGGTAAAGATGACCCACCTTGCGGCACTTCCTTCTGCTGCTAGATACGTCGCTGTTGAACTTCATCTTTATATCGATCTGCAATATGTCAAAATAGGATCCCTGTTAGAAATAAGCAATATGGAGGAAACATCGACCAGAGCAGCCAATTCTTTTGATGCAGCCGCCGACGTTGTTGTGTGATGACGTGCTTGGTTTATGGCTATGAACCCACCTGAAGCCCTTTCTATATTTGCGAAAAGAGGAAGATCGTGTAGTCCTGCGTCTTTAAATGCTCAAGAGCCCCTCTTCCTTTCTTTTTCTCCTCCGACCCGAGCCTCATACAAAATCACAACGTGAGCAAAATTCAGAGAGAGGGAAACTGAGTGTCCGTGATATAGGTGTCTAGGAGCACAATGAAGCTCCAGAATTTGAATATGCATAGCAGTTATCCCGTATGATATAGCTTACCTGACAAACTAGAGCAATGGTGGGTATCAGGAGATTCCCATCACCAAGACATCCTCCCAAATCAACCCAAGAGCACGCAAATATACCAGCACCAATCATAGATCAAAACGAAGAATCCTATGCTGCGCGATCTACCATTAGAACAACTCAATTCTGGCTCAGAGCCAGCTCCATCTACTTCAGCTACAAGATTGCCCAACTGCAGGCTGTCGGCCTTCGTGCACTAGGCTGGACCCCCGACCGCCTCAAACACGACCACTGGGCCAACCAACACGCCAAAGCAGGCGCAGCCATGTACAACCTTTGCGTAGACATGAGAGGCTTCTACCTCAAAGCAGGCCAATTCCTGGGTGCCAGGGGCGATTTCGTCCCAGAACAAATATGTCGTCGTCTCTCCCTCCTCCACGACCAAGTCCCCCCCATGCCACCATCTCAGGCTGGACAATGTATCCAGGAAGAGCTTGGCTCTAACAACCCGTTAGATAAAATATTTGAATGGATTGATTTAGAGCATCCATTAGGATCAGCTTCTATTTCACAAGTTCACAAGGCCAAGTTGAGTTGCTACAAAGGCAAGCCCAGTCATGGTGGTGGTGGTGGTAGGAGGAGCGGAGAAGAAGAAGCTGGGGAGGCTGCTTGCCCCCTTACTACTTCTACTACTGATGATGATAATAATAATAATATAGATCTAACACTTAAACATGAGATATTACCTATAGATATGGATGCAGTGTGTGCGTCTGCACCTACAGATGGAGTAGTAGCAGTGAAGATTCAGTACCCCAACGCCCTCCCCACCATGAGCCTAGATCTGAAAAATATCCGACTCTTGGCAGACTTCTTATCAAAAACAGAGATAAAATTCGACATGGTATCAGCAGTAGACGAACTAGCAGTTCAAATCAGACTAGAATTTGATTTCCAAAGGGAAGCCAGGGTAATGAATGCAGTACACAAGTCATTCGCCCCTATTCAGAATAGGATTGTCGTTCCAAGTAGTGTCACTGGGCTGGTGACAGACCGACTGCTGGTCATGACATTTTTAGATGGGGTGCCTATAACTAAAATGAGAGATGCAAAGGAGTATCAGAACTTGTCAGCAGCAACGAAGAGACTGGCAGCTAGACGTATATTGTCCAGAGTGAGTGAAGCATATGGGAGAATGGTGCTGTTGGATGGATTGTTCCAGGCAGATGGGCACCCGGGTAACATCATGGTACTAAAAGGTGGTCGTATTGGGTTGATAGATTATGGCCAGTCCAAGAGACTACCAGATTCATATAGAGCTGCATTTGCTGGGCTGGTGGTGGCACTGGCAAAGGGGGATAGGAGGGGGACGTCAGCGGCATTGGATGGGCTAGGAGTGGTGGTCAGCAAGGATGACGATGAGATCAAGTCAAAGTTGGCGACTGGAATGTTTGATACGAGAGGGAAAGCGGATCCGTTCGATCCAGATTCGCCGATAAAAAAAGCGGGAATAGTGACGTTTCCCAGGGATATGTTTTTTGTACTGAGGGTGGTGCAGTTGTTGAGGGGGCTGGCGAATGGGATGGGGGTGGAGGATTTCAGTGCGGCAAAGCAATGGCAAGGGTTTGCAGAGGAGACAAGGAAGAAGTTGAAGGATGTGGTGCATCCTGGAGATGAATTAAGCAATCATGTATCTGAGGTGTAAGAATATTAGTAATAAATAATAAGAAGAGAGAAGTATGGAAGTTGAATGATTGAGATTGGGAGAGGTGTCCAAGGTGATGCTGAGACGTCTCTCTCCTCTTTCAACTTTCGCTTTTAAAGAGAGGGAGCCAAGGGAGAGGAGCGAGAAAACATTTGGAAGGTACACCTGCAACTGACGACCAAGGGTTTGTAATTGACAGCTGGGATACTAAGCAAGAGAAACCGTAAATGAAAATGTGTTAGAGACGAAGGGTCTGACAGGTAAACGAATTTTGAAAAATCAGTAGCTGGGGACTTAAATAGAAATCTATATTTATCATCTGCTTACCTTACGAAGCTACATGTACTCGCCTTATGGAAGCCGTGGAAGCACAGAGGAGCCAAGTCAACAAGATGAGCACCCCTCCAACAGAACGCACTGCACCCGACGCCACCCACCCTTCCCCTCCCAAGGCCAAATCCATCCCCGTGTGGTGCAAAGACATCAAGGGAAAGCTCTCCATAGAGATGAATAGAATCCTCTGCTGCTGCCCCCTCCATCAATTGTCTCTTGATGAAGACAGGTGGTTCTCCTTGTCTGGTTTTGAGGCGCATGCAGGCTCCAAGAAACACCGCCCCAAGGAGAGCATCAGTGTCATACAGCCTGGCACTGACAGCCCCACCATTTCTCTCAAGCAGTGGTTGGAGGCTAATGATGTTCAACTTGCTATCAACTACAACTATAACAATACTTTCACCAATAATAATAATCATAAAACTAATATCAAAACAGCACCGACAACAAAACCAACCACTACAGCAGAAGAAAAGGAACCACTCTCCCTTACCAAGCAACTCCTTCCACTCACGATGCTGGCTAGAGCAGCTGAAGAGGCTCAGCAACATACCACCGCCACTAATAATAATAATAATAATAATGATAATGATAATGATAAAAATGATAATGATAGTAAGGCGGAGAGTACTGATGGTAGTGAGCAAGACACACTCCCCTTTCAATCACTGTCTGATGATGGTACACAAGAAGATTTTGAAGGTCGAGCAGCAATGAAGCGTACCACTATCACTACTGGTGGCGGCAATGGTACTACTAGACCTCGAGCTACCTACAATGTTAATGAAAGAGGTGGTGGTCGATATTATAATAATGAGAAGGACGAGGAGGAAAAGAGAAGTGTGAGGGTGAAGATTGGACATGGAATGAAGAGAACAGCGTCACAACAACAACAACAACAACAAGGCAGGAACAAGAAGAAGAGAAAGGGAGGCAAACCACCCACTAGGGTAATAGCCTCTCCTAATACTACTGGTGATGGTGGTGGTGTAGCAAAGCAACCTGCAGCAGCAAAGCAACCTCCTCCACTTGCTGGTAGTACTGGGTACTATACACGCGTTCAACAGAAGAGGATCGAGAGAAGGAGGAAGGAGGAGGAAGCTCGTCTTGCTGGTGTAGAATATGATAGTGATATTGGAGAAGAAGAAGAATGGGTAGAGGAGGAGCTAGAATATGAAGCCAAATTGGCGGCGGAAGAGAAGAAGAGGAGGGAAATGGTTGAATTTGATAGGGAAGAAGAGGAGGAGAGAGGGGAGAAGAAGAAGAAGAAGAAGAAGATGGTGGTAGAGAGGGAGGAGGAGGAGGAAGAGGAGGAGGATAATACCAAGAAGAAGATGCGTACGACTGAGAGGAGCAGCAAAGAAGTGACTGTTGCTCAGATGCATTCCACTATTACTACTACTACTACTGCTACTACTGATGATGATGATGACAAGAAGAAGATGAAGGAGGAGAAGGAAAGTGAAGCAGTTGTGGATGTAACCACTGCTGTTCCATCTCCACCTCAACAACAACGACAACGACAATCGGCACCATTTTTTCCACCAGGACGTGGGACGAGTTCACCAGGCTATGAACATAAGGTAGTGGCTAGAGGTGATAGTCTTGTTAATAGAATTAGTAATGCAATGGGAGGCAAACAAACTGAAGTGCAGCAGGAGATCGAGCAGCAGCAGTGGAAGCAAAAGAAAAGAGGAAGAGGGAAACCTGCATCCGTTGCCATCACCACCACTGCTACTACTACCGCTGTTAACAAAAAAAAAGGACGAAAGGCCACAGAACAACAACAGGTCCAGCCACCACCATCATCATCACAACACACACACATATCTACCAAGAGAAACAATAGGGCCAATAGGAATGTACAGGTCCCAACTAGAAATGATATCAGAGTAGCAGCCGCAGTAGCTGCCTCTCTGAGGGTCCCTCTTAACTCCCAACCTTCTGTATCAGTCCCGATGCCAGTACCTGCCCCTGCTGCTACACAAATGACTGTACCTGCACTGGTACCAATGGTACCGGTGCTACCAAGTACACGTAATGGTACTATTGATGCTGGTACTGTTATACATAATGGTACTACAGGTACAGGGTCTTGTGGATTGAAATCTCTCAGGATGCTTCACACTCATGCAGCTCTCCAAGAGAACTGTCCTAAAGGTAGCGAGGGAGGAGCCTGCCTGGAGCTGTATTGGAAAGTAGGCAATGCGCAGAGTATCAAGCTGATTCGTCATTTTAGACAAGTGGCTGGATTGTACAACCTGAAACTTCATTCATTCAAAAATGTTGTAGACCCCTCATCAGATGATGATGGTGGTGATAAGGAGGAGGCAGAGGGAGGGGGTGATAGTGGAGGTAAGAAGAAGGACAAGAAGAAGGGGAAGGGGAAGGAGGAAGGAATGGCTCTGGAAGTCGTCGTGCTACAGGAATCAGGGCCACAGATTGCAGATCTTCAGGGTGTCATTTTAGACTTCATAGATGCATTGTGAGAAGAGTGTGTGTGTGTGTGTTTTCTATATAAAAACAGACTGTTTTAGCAGGGTGTAAGAGACTATGCTGGCTTGATTTATGTTGTTACAGCCTATACACGAAAAAAAAATCATACAAAGGAAGACAGAGAACACCAACATTCAATCATTCAATCGAATCATGAACTTTCTCACCTCCATCGACAGTAACCTTTCCTCCACCCTTCGCCTCCACTCCAGCACCGCTTTTCAATGATGACAATGAAGAAGAAGACCCAGATCTCTCATTAGCAGCAGCCATTCCCAAAGGAGCCGTAATCTTCTCCTTACCAAATGTAGCACCAGCAGTAGTAGCTGTAGCAGCTGTAGCACCAGCTGTAGCACCAGCTTTGCCATAGTACTCACTCACACGACGACCACTGCCACGATGCTTACCGCCTCCACCATATTGTTGATGTGGTGGAATGTATGGAGGAGAAAGGTGGTACGGGTTGTAAGCAACAACAGCCGGATGATGAGGATGAGGATGCTGCAGCGGTAGAGCTCCTCCTCCTCCTGCTGCTGCCGCTGCTGCTGCTCCCGCCATCATCATGTTATAACCCATCATTGCAGACTGAGCTGCAGCAGCTGCCGCTGGTGTTCCTCTCATGGATCCACCACCGGGTGAGTGTGGCGATGGCGATGACAATGGCAGTGAAGTTGCTCCTGATGGAGATGGAATGAGATGGTTCACTGCAACACCAGGAAGTACAGGAGGAAAAGGAACATTCATAGGAGAAAGAGGAACATTCATCGCATTGATGTCACCATTCCATTTACCATTAGCACCTCTGGTATTATTATTACTACTACTACTACTACTATCATCAGTAGTGATGATGGGAGCACCACCCCACCCACGGTAATGCTGTTGTTGTTGATGATGACCTCCATTATTCCACTTACCACTACCTCCTCTAGTACCACCACCGCTTCCATAGCCGTACCAAGGAGGGGGAGGCATATATCCTCCTCCTCCTGCTGGTAGTGGTGGAATCATTGTAGGAGGCACCATCATAGCTGCTGCTGCTGCTGCTGCTGATGCTCCTGGGAAATGAGGAGGAATATTCTGTTTGCTGGTGTTCAGAGTACTAACACTATTGTTGTTGTTGTTCCATTTGTTGTTCCATTTGTTGTTATAACCAGCAGCAGCGGTGTTGTAACTACCTTGACGTTGATAGATGCCACCATGTTGTTGTAGTTGTGGTGGTGGTGGTCTACCATGACCATTACAGAGATAGATGTATGGTCTCTTATACTCAGCATATAGCCTGGTCTTACCATCAGAGAGAAGAACACCACCACGATTAGGATCATTGGTACCACCACCACTGTCACTATCAGTCCCATCTGCTGCTGCTGCTGCACCTCCAGATGAGGTTTCAATGCATGCTTTGGCAGCATCCTCAGATTCAAACTCTGCAAAGAACACTGAAGATTTGCCTTTAGCCTGTTTTAGGTGAACAGAGGTAGGAATAAGGGGACCAAATTGAGATGATAGAGCCTCTATGAGTTGATGCTGGGTGATGCTGGGTGGCACATCCCTAATTATGATGGCTTTCTGCGTATAGTTGGTGTTGGTGGTTCTAGGAGGTGGAGGTGGAGGAGGTGGTGGTGGAGGAGGAGGAGGTTTGACAGCTGTCCTTGGCTTGTTATCGGTGACGATAGAATTGAAGGTTGGAGGAAGTGTGCGATCAGAACTGGGGGTGAGGGTGGGGGAGGAGAAAGGGGTCTTGACACCACCACCACCACCACCACCACCAGTAGGAGAGGAAAGATCTGGAGTGGTGGTAGGAGGAACATGGGGGGGAGAAGTGGGGGGGTGGGGACTGTTGTTGTTGGCGTCAGAATGGCCTCCTCCCCCGGGAGATGAAGCGTCTTCCTCCTCCTCCTTCTTTGTTGCAGCTGTTTCTAATGTTGGTCCAGTAATAGTAGAACTATCCTTTTTCTTTCTACGGAACTCTACCACAGCTGCAGTAGGTCCTGATGGCTGTTGTTGTTGTGGTGGTGGTGGTGGTAGTGGTGGAGGTGGTGGTGGTGGTGGAGGAGTAGCAGATGACGGTGGTGATATGTGACCACCCATACCACCACTACTACTACCCCTAGTCGGCTCAACCATGCTAACAGCAGTATTCATCTTGTTACTACATCGATCTTCGTTAAAACTACTATTCACAGTACCTACTGATACCGCAGCACTACTACCACTATTATCATTGCTAGTACTAGTATTGCCTGGTGAAGAGGTGTTGGTGGTACCATAGCTTTTATTGACAGACCCGGTATCACCATTGGCAACCTGCTGTTGCTGTTGTTGCTGTTGCTTTTGAAGTGCAGGGTCCTGAGAGAGGAGAAGAGGACAGCGACGGAACATATCATTCAAGTTATAGTACCCCTTCTCTTGGGTAGCTAGGAAGAAGGTCTGTACAAATGGCTGCCTCTCAATGACATGATGTTGATGTTGATGTTGATGAAGGGAAGGAGGAGGAGCAGCATTGCCACCATCATCATTCTCACCGTCATGCTGAGCCTGAAACGATAATACCCCAGTGACCGTCAACACAACTCCCTCATCAAGAGAATGCTGAGCATTAACAGACATGAGTTCTACAGAGATACTCTGCTCTTCGTAACACAAGGTGGTGATGAGATCTTTAATGTTGCGGCTGCCATGGGCTTGGTGGGTGGTGGTGGTGGTGGTGGAGGAGGAGGAGGAGGAGGAGGCGTCTTCTACGTAGGTGACGGTGGATTTGTCAGAGTAGAATCTGTGGAGATGGCAGGGGTTGGAGGATAATACTGTGTAGTATTGCTGGCAGAATTCATCAGCGACCTGTGGTAGGTGGAGAGGTGGTAGGGGAGAGAGGGGGTGAAGGGAGGGAGAAGGGGAGAAGGGTCGGTTGAGAGGAGAGAGAGTGTGGAAGAGGGAGAGTCGGCCTTTCTCTATCTACACTAGTCTAGAGGTAAGTTGACGGAGGTGACGGAGGTGACGGGATAGGAATTGGCGTGTAACTGACCTCCTGTGATGTATGGCGACTGCATTCATCGTCCAAGGTGTTTGCAGGCTGCTCATTGGCTTGGGAAGGTGGGGTGGTCATTGCTTCTAATGATCTCTACTGGTGGCTTGGCTTGAAATTTGAAGTAGAAGCGTATGTTAAAGCAGGTTTGAAGTTCTTAATGGAGTGGTGTGATCAAATTTCGAGGTGGTTTTCACACGAGCAACCTCAAGGGTAATCTTGCCTCCAATTGACTTTTAAAGGGAGAGGTGATACTCCAAATGTTCGATCTATGCGCTGCTGAGAGAAACATAAACTACTAGTATGATCTACAGAGCTCCTGGAAATGGGGTTAAATCTTCGTTTCATGCTGACTGTGATGTGTGAGAGAGCAAGAGAGAGGAGAGAGGCGGGGAACGTTGAAAGCTGTGTGAAGACTGCCGCCTCCAAAAAATGATGGAGGCCAAAACCCACTATTTTCCTTGCTATTCTGATTAGTCCAACTAGAATTACCATATTGAATCTTTTAACGAGACAGTTAATGTCACTTAAGTAGAAGAACCTTGTGCAAGCTGGCTGGGCCAGCAGGTTAATTTTTCGATTCAAAAATGTATAAAAGACGTGATTGGGCTTTAACTGGTGGATCTGATACATCCAGCTCTGATTCATCCGACTCTGAAGCCAGTAGTGGTAAGAATCATATCATTATTTAACGCAGTTGTACTTCTTCTTTCCCCATCCGCTTGCATCCCCGACGACACCTTCACTCACTCCTCTCTCCACCCTCTCTCTCACTCACCACAGAGCACAACACCACAAGCCAATCTCCGTCAACCTCTGATGAAGCAGAAGAAAAACAGTCATTATCATCTTTAGAAGAACAAGAAGAAGAATCTTCAGAAGAACAAGAAGTTGTTGAGTTTTATGATGGCAGGAGATTAGAAGATCTCTCGGAAGATGATTTTGATCATGCCGCTACTAAACAACAAGAGGAGAAAAAGGAAGAACAGCTTATAGATGTAGAGCTATTGGTACGTAGTTGGATGAATACTTCTCCAAAAGCACCTCCGCCAATAAAGGGAGGTCCATTAAAATGCAGGGTTTGTCCAGACATATTGCTAGTAGGGGCCCTTCAATTGAGACAGCATGCAGCATCAAAGAAACACGTCAACAGAGTTGAGAAGACCAAGATGGCAATGAAGCTTGCCATTACTAAAAAAGATGAAAGTGATGAGGATGAGGATGAGGATGAAATGGAGGATCATTTGATGGTATTTTGTCATGCAAAGGATTATAAAAAGCTGACTGAAAGTAAAGAAGAAGAAGAGATGGAGACACATGAGGAGAGGCTGCAGCGTGTGCAGCGACTGGTGAAAGAGCTGGCAGAGAAGAAGGTGGAAGCTGCTGAGAGGAAGAAGGAGAAGAAGAAGGATAGAGAGAAGAAGAAGGAGAAGGAGAGAGCCAAGAGACCAGGGAAGAGACAGAGACTGGCACTCAAGGAACAAAGAGAAAGTGATCGTGGTGGTGCTGGCGGTGGTGGTAAAGAAGGAGAAGTTAAAGAGAAGAAGAAGAAGAGTAAAAGTAAGGGTAAAGACGGTCCTTGATCAATGTTCTCATATTCTTACATACATGGTCTTATGTTGTGTATCAAAATTAAGACCAAATGTAACTCATTCTTTCTAGACACTAATACTGTCCAGCCCACTTATCACATCATCAAATGAGATGTGTGATCAAGGTAACTGACAGCAGACAGCCTCTGGGTCAAAGACCTGAGTCCTCCCAAGAAATTAGCATCAACCTGCCTCCTTCCTCCACCTTCCCCTTCTTCCCTTATCAAGGTATGAGCAAAATCAACCAACCTCACCCTCACCTTTGCATCTTCTGGCCCAGCAGCATCCCCCTCATAGAGCAACAAAATAGAGGAGGAATAGAAGGAAAACTCTTGCTGCATTTCAAACCATGCTTCAAGCGCTCTCAACTGTTCCACCGCTCCTCCAGGTGCAGCATACACATCTGCAGCCTTTAATCCATGTTCATTATGCGCAAAAGACAGCAATGCTTTGTCTACAAGTGCTTCAGGCAGAGTTTTACACCATCTCTTACTGGCTCTCCAGTACCCACCTTGACCATGTCTGTACACCTGCATTCCACAAATCTTAAAGCCAAGTCTGGCCTGCGTCGTGGTCATATCCTTGCGCCGTGCTCTCTCAATATAGTGAGGGTCAGCTTCTGGGTACCATGTAGCATGACCTATCTTAATGTCTACAATAGAAGGGTGGCGGTATGCTCTGGTGAAATCTTCTAGTTCTAGTAATACTCGGGATTCACAGTCTAGGACTCTGAAGAATTTGGGGATGACTTTCAAGAGAGGGGCGTTTCTGAGATGAAATGGGAGGGAGGAGAGGAGGGCTGTTGATTTGGCATCTTCTCTTTGATGATGATGTTGTTGTTGTTTTTGGGTGTGGAGTTGGCTGTTATTTTCCTTGTGATCGTGGATATAAGATGGTGATAATGACTGGTTGGTAGAGGGCTGTTTCCCTCCCCGAAATAATGATGGTGCATAGAGGTTGGTATCGAATACAGGCTGGCCCAGCATAGCAGCTGCCAGATCATCCTTAGCATCATCCTCATCGTCCTTTTCCTCCTCTTCTTCAGGTATAGTAATTGTTGTTATATTTGATGGTATGCAACTGACATGACCATTCTCAACATTTTCTATTCCCTCTCCGTCTTCATCACCGTCATCATTAGTGCCAGCGCCATTTCCCTTCTTTTCTGAAGCAGCAAGGGCCATTATATGATCCCCGGTACTAGTTGTCCTTACTCCTGCTTGACCAACCAACCTATTTTCAACCCTATCCTTCTCTCCTAGCTCCTCCTCCTCCTCCTCTTCTTCAGAGTCTTGGTCTTGGTACCTCTCTTCTTGCAGTCTTGACTCGAGGCTGGCTACTGTTAGAGGAGGTGGTAAAGGTCCATCAGGATGCTGCTGCTGCTGTTGTTTACCATTAGTAAGATATTTTCCCTCCTTTATATCTAAATCTATATCCATATTTTTTCCTTCTTCTTCCACCTCCACCCTATCATAATGAAGCCAAGGGAGGCCAGTAATGAGGCCCAACTCATCTCGTTGGGCTACTTCATAAGAATTTCTCCTAGATACTTTATCATAATTACTATCTCTAATTGTTTGGGTTGTATTTGAGCGTCTAGCTAGCCATGGGATGGCTAGGGGTGACGAAGGGGAGGGGCAGGCATTGCTGAAACGAGGAGAGGTAGCGGTGATGGGGGCAGATGCTTGTTGGTGGTGGTGTTCGGTGGCACCTGTGGCTAAGGATGCAGCTATGGTTTCGTAAAAGCGGCGTTCTCTGTCACCTCTAGGACCAGGTTGTATGGGTTTGTAGAAGCGGCCCTTATCGTCTACTAGAGAGCCAGCTTTACCCTCTGCAATTGAAGTTGAAGGGAAGATGGTTAGTGATGTAGGGAGGACTGACTAGAGGCGGGGAAAGGCAATTGAAGTCAATGGAACCAAGAATAATCGAGTGTGTCGGAACTTATCAATGAAGCTTACCTTCAAACAAGTGACCGGCAACCTGTAAATTGGGAATCCGAATGGGAATCAGGTTTTAAACAGGTAAAATGAAAGGTGCTTGAGAATTGAAAAAAAATGATCCATACCTGATGCTGGCACGGCCGAAGATTTAGCTTGTCTAACGAATCCAGCTTGAACCCTTGGAGTCTTAGTGGTATATTATACTAGGGTGGAACTCTATAACTTTATTCGAAGGGAACATAGCAAGTAAATTCGACACGATGCAGACTCAGTTTCTTGGGGTATAAATGAATTAAAGGAATGAGGGCTGTTTCAAATTGTTTGTATCTATGTATGAATCGAAATTTATGATGTCCAGAGAGCAATGCTCGGGGCATTTTCATATCAGATTCCTAGCAAAAAATTGCAATATCGGACTAGAGGCTGTGTTTTGCACTCATAAAATTAATTCTCAAGTCAAGTAGTATTGACATCTACGAATTATCAGGGTCGGAATCTAAGTAATAACGAGTGCAGAGCCTGCGCATCGGTGATTTAATTTTCAATTCATCGTCATTTATTAGCAGTTCTGGTCATTATATCACGTCCTCTGCTGGACAGTACTCACACAACAAGTATCTGGATAGCATCTGAAGCTTAGTTCATTAATAGTATAGCTATGGAGACTGCTCCTCCGATCACCGCTCCACCTACCAACCTTTACAATTATTATAGCAGGGAGTCCAAGCACTTGGAGAGAGAAGCAAGTGGAGAAATCCAAGCCAAGTATGTCAGCAATGATGGATCTCCAGAGAATGGCATCCTCCTCATAGGCCTTAAAAACATCTTCAGCAAGTGCCTCCCAAACATGCCTAAAGAATATATTTGTCGCCTTTTATTCGAACGCCGCCATCGCTCTGTCGTCATCGTCAGGAACAACACCCAAGTCATCGGTGGCATCACCTACCGCCCCTTTTATGGTCAGAAATTCGCTGAAATTGCTTTCTGTGCAGTCGCTCAGACTCTCCAGGTCAGCGGCTATGGTACCCGTCTTATGAATTGGACCAAGCAATATGCCAGAGAGCAAGATGAATGTGAATACTTCCTCACCTATGCAGACAATAATGCAGTGGGTTACTTTAGCAAACAAGGTTTCACTAAAACCATCAGTATGGAAAGAACTAGATGGTTTGGTTATATTAAAGATTATGATGGCGGAACATTGATGGAATGTGCCATCCACCCGACACTTCCTTTCACTGACCTTCCTGGTCTGATTTCTCAACAAAAACAAGCACTAGAAGGAGAAGTACGTAAACATAGCTCTGGTCATGTGGTATACCCAGGTATTCATAGATGGAGGGAGCATGTAGAGAAGACAGGGAGCATGGAAACTGCAGCACATCAAGTAACGTCTGCTATACAGGAGATTATAGATAAGAATAGGCTGGCAGAAGAAAAGGGGCTGCCGCCACCGAAACCACTGACTGCCACTCCAGCCATGCCTCCACCAGATATTGACTGGCACTCTCGTCCTGAAGCACTAGATATCCAAGACATTCCTGGTATTGTAGAGGCAGGATGGAACGCAGCTATGAACGCAGCAGTGACAGCTAGAGCAGGCGCATTCAGCATAGCCATCAATGGAACCATTCTAGAGCCCACCAAGGCTAATATGCATCAATTCATGTCTCTACTGCTCAATAGACTCACTGTCCATGAAGATATCTGGCCATTCAGGACCCCCGTCAATGCATGGGAAGTGCCTGATTATTATACACTGATAAAAGACCCTATAGACATGACGCTGCTGGAGAAGAGGGTGGAGTGTGGGAGGTACTATGTGACCCTGGATCAGTTTATTGCTGAAGTGGGGAAGATGTTTGATAACTGCAGATTATATAATTCACCTGATACTATCTTTTTCAAGGTTGCTAATAGATTGCATAATGCATTCAAGGCTTGGATTAGAGAGAGCCTTATTTATGATATTCAATAAAAAGTAGATATATGTGTATGTAAAGAATGACTGATTGAACCATTACAAAAAAGCTGGATTTTCAGATCATCATCATCATAATAGTAATAATAATAATAATAATATCTATCTCAAGGGAACATGGGCTGTTGTAGCAGGCAAGTTGTCTCATCCAGGCCCATCATTAAATTCATATTCTGTATAGCCTGCCCACTAGCCCCTTTGACCAAGTTGTCAATCACCGACAAGATAATAGCACGACCAGGAATACGATCAGGGAACACATTCATAAAGCAATAGTTACTTCCCCTAACATGATGCGTCTGAGGAACCATGCCTGGAGGTAGAACAGTCACAAATGGTTCGTTGGCATATTTGGCTTCCAGGCAGCTTCTCAAGTCATCAACAGTGGTGCCAGGGGTCATTTTTACGTAGGATGAACATTCCATACCTCTAGTCATTGGGACCAAGTGAGGAGTGAAACTGATAAGGACCGGCTTCCCTGCAGCTTCTGACAATCCCTGTTCTATTTCAGGCATGTGTCTATGTTTAGATACTCCATATGCATTAATACCTTCAGCAGCTTCAGTGTAGAGCAGGTTTTGTTTAGCAGAACGACCAGCACCGCTGACTCCAGATTTTGCATCAATGACGATATCCTCTATTTGAACGAGTCCAGCCGCAATCAGAGGGACCAATGGTAGTTGAGTACAGGTAGGATAGCAACCTGGATTGGCTACCACTCTGGCTTTAGCAACTGCTTCTCTATTCATTTCTGTCAGACCATATATAACTTCTTTCTGCAGCTCCTTGGCTTTATGCTCTCCTCCATACCACTCTGCGTACGTGTCAACATTCTTAAGACGGAAATCTGCACTCAAGTCTACTACTTTAATGTGGGAAGGTAAATCTTTGATGACTTCCTGGGTGGTGGCATGGGGAAGGCAGCAGAAGGCAGCATCAATGTCGTCCCACGAGACGTCCCCAATGGTGGTGAGGGCAGGGACATTGGTGGCTGCAATGAGGTGCGGGAAGACGTCTGAGAACTGCTTGCCTGCCTGGCTGGAACCTGTGAGAGCGGTGACTTTGAAGGTAGGGTGGAGGTAGAGGAGACGGACGACTTCTTCACCAGTGTAGCCTGAGGCACCGAGGACGGCGATGCGAGTGAGCTGTTGGTTGGCAGACGTAGGGCTTTGTTGTTGGGGCTGTGTGTGTTTTGGAGGGAAGTAGGGGGAATTAAGATTGGATTAGGGGGGGATGATAGGTGGATATGCATCAGGTGTGACTTACAGGAGTTGCTAGGGTAGCTTTGCACGTTAATCTATAGCGAGGAAGAACCCTACTCGACGATTTAGGGCACTTGTTGATGACAGGTTGACCGAGCATGATGGTCTTTGTTTGAAGATGTACTTTGTTGTTGTAAGTCTTTGTATTTCGTTTATTGATTGAAACATACAGGTGCTGCGCTCAGAATCGACCCTTTTGTATGCCCTCTTCCCCCGACTTGCCTGAACGTTGGAGAGTAGGTGGCTAAATTTCAACGTCTACAGTCCAGAGCAGAGCAGCCATTTACAAACATATAATAGAAAATATGGGTGCCTAATAAGTCGCTGATATTCCCTGTTTTGAATTCTTTGTGTCCCAACTTTTTAACTTGAATCTCTAGATTGTCAGGAGGCGATCACTCATGGAACAAGCAAAGAAAAGAGAGGTGCCATGGAAAATGTTCCTTCCTATACTGTGGGCTCCTTTCTTGTACACCATTAGACATGCACTCAAAGGGAGAGTATCGTTAAGGACACAACATCTCACATTTGGCGCCGGCATCCTCTTTGCTGGCGTGCATGGTGGTACGTCTTTTTTTCATTTCATTTCGTTTCAAGCAACTCCATCTTTCAACTTGTCATTTCATTTGATTAGCTAGGAGGTAGAAAGATATATTTTTTGCCATACCTTTCTACTACTCTGTCTGGTCAAATAATAAGACAGAGTGTCCCTCTATAAACACGAGGATGCCTCAACTAAGCTAACTACCTCATCTTCTTCACTCCCACACATTGCAGCTAACGCAATATCAAAAGATGCCACCATGTCAGCTGGAACCTAGGACAGTGATTATGCATGTATAGTATTAGTATTCAAATAAATTACACATAATAATAATGATATATATATATATCGATTTATTGTTGTTGATCATAGTCATACTGTCGTCGTTTAGCTGCCTTCCCCGAGGTATCTGTAATAAATCTCTTCCTCGCCTTACCAGTCTTATTATCCACGACATTCCTGGCATCCCACGTACTCTTCTTCAAATTACAAGGCCTATTCCCTATATACTTCTTATCCATCTCCCTCAGCACTTTACCTCCTTCTAATGGATCTTGAAAACTAACAAAGCCGTATCCCTTTGATTTATTCTTCCACTTCTCTCTGACCACCTTGGCCATGGTAAATGAAGTGTAGTGCTGGAAGGCAGCAGCTAGCATTGTGTCATTGACTTCCGGTCCAAGATTGCCTACGAATATTCGGTAGTCGTTCTCTGGCCAATCTACTAATGTGGGGTCTACCCATTTCTCTCCTGCTGCTTGTCTCACTATACCGACCTTTTTAGTTGGTTGTTGTCCTATTAAGGAGCCACCATCACCTCCATTGGGGCACATTATTGGGTTGTTGGGGTCTAATGGCATACCACCAGGACTGGGCATGCCTATGTACCCATAGTGCTGTTGTTGTTGCTGTTGTTGCATGTGTTGTGGGGAGATTGTTTTTGAAGCGGTTGGTGGTTGATAGGGTTGTGGAGGAGCTGCTATTTGAGGAGGAGCTGATATGATTTGAGGTGTAGCAGCAGGACGAGGGAGTGGTTTTATTGCTGCTGGTTCTGGAAGAGGAAGGTCAGCGTCGGTGGGGGAGGAGGAAACTGGCGGTGGGACAGGTGGAAGAGGGAGTTTTACGGTTTGAGGTTGTTCATCTGCATTCCCTTCTTCCTCTGCTTCAACGGCAGCTTCTACATTGGCGAGTTCGGCTTGAAACAGAGCGAACTCTGCATCCAAATCATCTGCCATTTTTTTGCCGTAACCTGTGAAGAAAGCTATGAATTCGGTAGTTGATCAAAGCAAATGGACATTTTTTTATATTTTGTATCGATATATTTCAAATTAATGCTAGGATCAATAGAATTTTGTTCCCCCTTCAGACTTTGCAAAAGTGGTCAAGACTTTCAAATTGACAACTCCTCCAGTCTTGATGATAGACTCGACCGTTAATCCCAAGATATCCAATCAAGTTTCAATATGGGACGTAAAGGAGGTGGCCGTTCTGGCTTTATGAAAGCCAAGAGAAATGCTGCCGAAAGTGATGAAGAACAGCAACAACAAGAACAGGTGCCTGCTCCAACCAAGGTACAACCAGAAGAGAAGCCTCCACAAAAATCAAAAGCATCGCAGTTTTTGAAAGAAGAAGTTCCATCTTCAGATGCTCCCTCATCACCCGCCCCGACTCAGCCTACAGCCATCGCTCCTCATCCCACAAAAACATCTGTTGTTGACCGTCATGATGATGATGAGAACAATGGTGACTCAGGGCACGGTGAGACACGTGGTCATATGATTCAAAGACATAAGAAAGAACTCAAAGCCCTCAAAGATCAAATAAAGAGACTGGGTAAAAAAGGCAAAGATCAAGTAGCAAAGTTGGAAGCAGACTTGACAACCAAACATGCAGCAGAGCTTGCGTCGCTCCCCGTCTCAAATGAACCAGATGGAGCTGAAGTAGTAGCAGTAGCAGACTCCCTCTACTCTGTATCTCTGGATGGCGGGGTAACAGCTCAGGACGCAGGCAAGGACAAAAAAACAAGCAAGGCACAAAAACGCCGTGAAAAACTCGCAAAAGAAGAAGCAGAACGTGACGCTCGCATCGCTGCTGAGCTGGCAGAGCTAGGAGAGACAGAGAGAGCAGCAGAAGAGAGGCAATTGAAAGAATTTCTACATCCTATGGGTCTTGATATTGTAGATATTCCCCCCGATGGGCATTGCTTGTATAGATCCCTTGAACATCAACTACGCCACTGCTCCTCCTCTTCTTCCTCTCTTCCAGCTACTCTCTCCAATAATATAGAGAAAGACTTTCTATCTTTAAGACAAATGGCGGCTAATACTCTAAGAGAAAATGCAGATAGATATAAACCATTTTTATCAGAAGAAGATCTTGGTACTAATGAAGGAGATGGAGAAGAAGGTGCATACGAGGCTTATTGTACAAATATAGAAACAACAGCAGCCTGGGGAGGACATGTAGAAGTGCAAGCCCTAGCAGAGGCACTACGGGCAAGGATAACAGTGTATGCAGTGGGTATGCCAGTGGTAGAGGTAGGGGAGAGTGAGGAGAAAAAGTTGAAGTTGTGTTACATGAGGCATGCATATGGGCTGGGTGAACATTACAATTCAGTGGTGGTGGTTGCTGAGGGAGGAGAGTGCAGTGGTAGTGGGGAAGAAGAAGAAGAGGAAGAATGAGTGATTGTTACTGAGCATGTAAGAATCTTAGATTTGAATATTGAATGATGACAAAAAATAAAGAAGATAGGAAGAAAAGAAAAGAAAGGGGGGGTAAAATGCCCCATTTTTAGACAGATGAGTGAGGCACAGGACCTGTGTGCCAGTATGAAAGCAAAGAGGTCAACGACATGGTCGAAATTTTTCAGGGAATGAGAGTGGGATCAAGAGTGCTCAGATTTATTGTTTCAACCAAGGATTAAAGGCTGCACTGTGGCAGAAAACCACAGTGACCAGCGATCCACAAGCAGTGGCTGCCTGTTTAGGAAAAGAGGGAGGCATGGCGCGAAGCCTCTCGGCATGGAGAATCTGAGAAAAGAGATGGTGAAACTATATAGAGAGTACTTGGATTTTGAATGGGGGTGGGGGGGTGCAGTTGATTGATGATACCCAAAATAAATAAACGTATTATGGGGAGCCAGCGGGAAACACAAACTTTTACATGTGTGGAGGAAGGCATGCTGGAAGCAGTAGAGTAGAAGAGGAGATGAACCCTGTCTTGAATATAATCAATTTCAAGTCGATGTTAGATTTCAAATTGATTATACACATACTATACATTGGCATATTAAACTTTAACTTGCTTTATATAAATTGCAGTATACTCTCATTTTAAAAACGTTTCAGATCCAATCATCCATTGCACAAGTTGCACAAATTTTCCCCTCATCTTATCAAACTATGAGCGGTCCAACTGTTGCTGCACCCACTGAACCCGAATTCTCTGGCTGGCAACCCCCACCACCAGATAGAAGCAAGAAACGCAAGCACAATGACACATCCATCAAACCCACCAAGCAACAGCACCAGGATACCGTCCGCCTCGGCCAAACAGCAGAAGGCCTCAAAGATCAAATCAAAGCTCGCCTCAATCCCATCACACTCTCTCAGGATGAGAAAGCCAATGGCATGTTTCTAGACGAACAAACTCAGCTCACAGTTACCAGCTCATTGGGTTACCGCTCCATCAGAGCCACCACTGGCGTCTGTGAAGGGACATGGTATTTTGAAGTCAAAATCAACAGCTTGGGCCCAACTGGAGCAGCAAGGATAGGCTGGTCTGTCAGTAAAGCAGAGCTACAAGCTCCAGTTGGTGCTGATATACATGGCTACGGATATAGATCACTAGAAGGCAGTGCTGTGCACGCTGGGGTACGTCGACCGTTTGGAACAACAAGTAAAGATTTCGCTGCAGAGTATGGAGAAGGAGATGTTATTGGCTGCATTATCCATCTCCCTCCTGGTGGCAGGCTAGATCCATTAGAGAAGGATTTAAATACTGTATTTAAATACAGAGGCAAGTTGTACTACCCAGCTTCTTCCGGTGGCCGCCTTGGAGGGAGAGGAGGAGCTCGTGATGTTGATGATGATGATGATGATGATATGACAGCCTCATCTCTACCTGGCTCCTTCATTGCCTTCACTAAAAATGGAAAGTTCCAAGGAGTTGCATATACAGACATATATGAAGGGACATATTACCCTACTATTAGTTTATATACCAAACCTACACAAGCACACCCTGCATCTGTTACTGCCAACTTTGGTACTCCAGCAGGCAGTGGCGGTAGTGGTAGTACCTTTGCAACAATGAAGGGGAGGAATGCACGACCGTCAAAACCAGTACCAGAGGAAGGAGGAAATATAAAAGAAGAAGAAGAAGAAGCTAATGGTACTACTACTACTACAACTTCTGCTGCTGATATTGTCACTACTACATTTGTATATGGTCCCCCACCAGCAGATGTTCTTCCTAATAAAGTAGAATGTCATGCTATTGCTCTAGTTCCACCAAGGTTTAGTACCACCACTACTTGAGGGAGAGAGGGGCTAAATAGATAGAGAGGGGCTACATAGATGTTAAAAAAGAAACCTTTCCATAGCGGTACACTTTTGTAATTACTATTCTTTTTTACATGGGTGGAAGGAGGACTACAACTCATCGTTATCTCCACTTATCCCAGTTGGATTTAGAATGATTCTATCTCCAGTGTCAAGACCCACAACAGTAGCATCAACAACGGGGATACTCCAATCTTTTGCTTGTTGCATCCTATTCATTAAATACACCTTGGTACTCTGATGACAAGCAGCTGGAGTCTCCAATACAGCTGTGTATTCACATCTACTAGGTTCCTGTACATGTGATAACACATCTTTAGCTCCACAACGAACAGAGACCGTCATGCTTCTTGCTGGGCCTTGCCAGCATGTAGACCCTCCCCCAAATTTCATCACTGAGAAGCCTCCCTCTTCAAATCCTTGCCACTGCCCAAGATCAGTTCCAAAGCTACTAGATCCTTCCTTTTGTTTGGCTGCTTTGTATGGGCACACTTCATAGGTGTACTTGTCAATCTTGGTGGATAGGCAGCGATCAACAAGGACAGCAAATGCATCATCGGGTCCGAAACTGCTCTTCATGTTGGATTCTAATGTTGACTTTTCCTTTTCCAATGTCCTCAGATTGCTCGTCTCTTTGGAGTGTTCAGATCTAATTGTTGACAGCTGTTTTTGTAATGTAACTAATGCTGAATGTATGCCTTCTGGGGTAGTTGGGAATGTTCCTTGGAAGGGGGATTTGATGAATATCTTGGAAATCAGGTAGGAAAACAGACGTATTAGCATTGACGATGCTTCCTTGGTTGTTGTGGGGGTATTTTCATCAACAACGCTATGGGTCTCATCCACATTGACGCCCTCCTCTTCCTCTTCCTCCTCTTCTTCTTCTCCGTCTCCTTCTTCTTCCTCAGCAGTACCATACTCTTCATCATCATTATCATCGTCATTGTACTCAATATCATCTGGCTTGACATCCAAAGGATCACTTTCCTCCTTTACTGCTCCAGGTATCCATTGAGCTGCTACCCTCTTGGCTTGATTTTCAGCTGACTCTCCTTCCTTGGTAGTAGTAGAAAGAGTGTCGTCTGATGCTTCTTGTTCAATTGCAGATGCGGGAGGTGATGCTGGTGTGCTTGCTACTGCTGCTGCTGCTGCTGCTGCTACATTTTCTTCTTTTTCCTCTGCCTTCTCCTGTTGCTTCTCCTGCTGCTTCTGAAGTTCTTTCAGTTTCTGTTCTCTCTTCTCCAAATCACTTCTCTTATCGGCCATGGTATCAACTTGACGTTTCTTCTTGACAATATCTCTTTCCACTTTTTGAAGTTGCGATTTCCACTTCAATTTTAGTTTCACTGCGTCTTTGATGTATTTCTCTCTTTGATTCAAGCCTGACTCAATCCCAGCTAATTCATCCTGCAGTCCAGCAAGGAACTTCTCACCTTGTTCTTTGCATGTGTTGGGGCAGGGAGTAGGGGGGGAAGATTCATCAGAACCGTCACAGCAATCGCAGATTCCGTCATCTACAAAGGAAGACATGATGAACTTGGGTTCATAGTGCAGGTTGTGGCAATAGAATCTGGCGTTGGCACATGCAGAGGTACCTGTGAAGGAATGGGAGGTGGATGGGTTGGAGAGAGTGTCGGGAGGGAGGATGGGTGTTGAATTGGGTGTGAATCGTTACATAGAGAAAGCAAGACTTACCAGGTTCGTCACTGCCGTCCAAACAATCGCAGTAGTTATCATTTACGCGAGCAAAAAGGATTTTCTTGCGTCCATCAAGGCAGTAGAACTCTTTGTCATGATCTTCGAGGTAAAAAACACCATAGGCTGGCTCAATGCCTCTGACTCCTTTTCCCAGGCAATATACACTGTGGATGAGAATTATGAGTAGAGCTATAATGATATTGAATCCCATAAACCGGCGACAAATCAAAGTGATCAACATCCTTCCAAATCCAAAACCTGCAAAACAACAGCCCCCTTAAGGAAGCTTCCTCCAGCACGAATGATTTATAAGGAGTGCATGTATATATTATTTGTCAGGTATTAAGTCGATAGATGGTCAATCGCAGCTCAAATACTGCAGGAGCAGAACTCCCGGATTTTGAGGAGATTGTTTCTTCTCCATAAAGATAGACTGATCTATGCAAAACCTAACATTTTAAGCATCCTGTCACGTCATCACAGTATCTAAGATCTCACCGATTCATTCATAATCCTTGTGACGACAGTAAGCATTGACAAAATCTAGTCAAAGAAACGACCAAGTCGCCAAAGTGAGTTTTGTTTCAGTATACAACGATACTTTATCATGTGATCATTGCATCAACGATATTAACCCCACATTCCTTGAATCTTCTCCAATTTGCTTCCTCATCACCCTCACCGCTCCGTTCCACTCGCTCCCATCTCTCGCAGACCTTCACCGACCACTGTTATACCACCTTTGACAACAACCGACTGTGGGTCTCTATAAATGATGGAGGTTTTGCAGATCTTAAAAACACACAAGGATGAACGTCTCAAAGCCAAGATCAAGAAAGCAATAGACATCATCAACCGCACCCTTGATCTCTACACTGCCGACTGCACAGCATTCAGTTTCAACGGTGGCAAAGACTCCACCGTCCTCCTCCACCTCATCAGAGCAGCAGTTGCTTCTAGGCAACTACAACAAGAGCAAGACAAATCATCACCATCATCATCAAATGGAACCATCACTACTACTCAAGACATCTCCTCTACACCTCTACACCTAGGAGGCATCCTCACCTTCTTCTTCAACTATTCCTCTGATTTCTCCGAAGTCACCTCCTTTACAAAATCAACCGACACCACCTACAATCTCAACATGCATATCCTCCAAGGTGACTTCAAGAAAGGTCTAGAAGGCCTCTTAGCATCCCAACCCATCAAAGCCATCTTCATCGGCACTAGAAAGGGTGACCCCAACGCAGGCGACCAGGAATTCTTTTGTCCCAGTAGCTTTGGCTGGCCCCCTTTTATGAGGGTCAACCCCATCTTAGACTGGGAGTACCATGAAGTATGGTCCTTCTTACTGTCCTTCTGCCTTCCATATTGCCACCTCTATGATGAAGGATACACCAGTCTAGGCAGTGTAGCCTCCACTCAACAGAATGAAGCGCTATTAAAAGAAGATGGCACATATGCACCTGCCTATGCCTTGCCAGATGCCAGACTAGAGAGAGCTGGTCGGTTCAGCAGGGCGTCTATTGAAAGACAGCGAACTACAAGCTTGACTAGGGGAGGTGGTATCATAAGAACAGCATGTTTGATAGTTATTGGGGATGAATTATTGAGAGGAACAGTGGGAGATGTAAATATGCGATACCTGTGTTCAGAACTGAGAGCTATTGGGTGGAGAGTGAGTAGAGCTGTGTTTGTGAGAGACGACACAGAGGCGATATCGAAAGAAGTTCGAGCAGCTAGTTGTGAGTTTGATATAGTACTGACAAGTGGAGGGATTGGTCCTACGGTTGATGATGTCACCATGGGTGCAGTGGCTGATGCATTGAATGCTCCCCTCATTAGAAATCCTGTGTTGGAGGTGAGGATTAGGAATAAGTTTGGTCTTAATACTACGGAGGCACATTTGAAGATGGCAGATTCTCCTGGGGGATCTGAAGTTTCCATTATAGAGGAATATAGCAGTGATGATGAGAGTAATGGTGGAAATAATAAGAGTAGTAGTGATGCTAGTGCTCCTGGTCAGCCGTCTCCATTTCCTCTGATCAGATGCAGAAACGTCTACATATTGCCAGGTGTACCTGATTACCTAAGGAGGAAGTTCAATGCAGTAAAGAGAGAGCTTGTAGCAGGACAGCCAATGCTGCTCCCATTCCAATCAGTATTGCTGCGACTGCCTGTACAAGATGAGACACAGATAGCAGCTGCATTAGAGCATGTGAATCTTCACTCGGGGAGCGATGTATGTGTAGGGAGCTATCCATTGAAGTCTCAGAAAGATGGAGCTGGAATAGTGGTGAGTTTTGAATGTAAGGATGAAGGGGCATTGCAAAAGGCTAAGAATGAGTTTTTAGGGAAGCTTCCATCAGAAGTAAAGATACTAAGTGAACATAAGAATAATGATGCTGAGGCTATGCATTCACCTATGGCACGATAGCATCATAGTTGGTTCATTCTTTGTAAAGTTAAGACAAAAGATTTTGAAAGACAAAAGATTTTCATTAACACAAGCAAGCAACATATATCAACTATTACTTCAAGATTCAAGGCATGCTATCATCATAAAGGCATTCCAAACATCAAGTCTACTGGCACCCCCACGTCCACCAACTCCACCCTCGACTCCTCCACATTCAACCCCACTGCAATGGGCAATAGCAATACACCAGCCTCTGCTGCCTCTACCACCAACCTACCATATTCAGGATCTTTTAGATGACATGGAGCAAATGCAATACAATCTTTCCTTTGAATTAAAAACACCACTGCTGCTTTCTTACTACCACCACCGCCATTAGTAATATTATTATTATTCTTTGCTATGGCAGTTAGTTCCTTCATATGTTTCTGGGATCTCGTTGATACAGTATCAGGAAATACTGCTATTTTACCACTAGTATTAGTAGTAGTAGTAGTAGTAGTATTACTAGTAGTAGTATATTCTGCTGCTAATGTGACTGATTTCACTTCTACATAGATACAATCCTTGGTATCTGTGTTGGTAAGGACAAAGTCAACCCTGCTCTTCCCATCGCTACCATACTTGACTTCCTTTCTAATTTCATTATAGGAAGATAGTTGTGGTATGAGTTTCTGTTGTAGTAATGAATCTACCATGGCATTAGCTTTAGCTGAATGACATCCAATCCAGCCATTAGAAGCAGTAGCATCAGAAGAGGAGGAAGGATTGATCCATTCTAAAGTGAGAGGGTACTTCCTAGTCTTGACAGAGGACTCTGAGACAAAAGCAGGAGAAGGGAGGTCATCGACAAGCCCAGTCATAGGTCCTGTGTTGGGGCAGTGAGCTACAAGTCTGGTTTGGTGTTGATCTGGTAGTTGGATATCTGATAGGAAGCGCTTGTACCGTTTGAGGAGGGTGACGGAGAGGAGCCGTTCAGGGTAGGAAAACACGATTGGAGGAGAAATGGTGGGGTCTGGTGTTGGTAGTGGGGAGGATTGGGACGCTGTTGTGCATGCGCGTTTGGATGAAGTAGGAGATGGTGCTTGTGGTGGAGATGGGCGTTTATTGGTTCTCATTATACTTCGCTTCGGGAATCTGATCATGAAACGGAGCATATGTTGAAAAGAAGACAAAGAATACGGGGATTTTAGTTAAATACGATGAACCTTAAAGTCTATTAGTCGTCAATATGATCAATGCGCAATCTTGTAGAGCCATATTTGAAATCCCAAGCCCTTTGGCCCGCACCGCTCTTTGGAATACCCCAAGACCAACTTCTATATTCATTCTACAACATACTTGGCAAATAGATTCTCTGGCCTAGTCATAGCCTTGAATTCTAAAGCATTTCCAGATGGATCCCTGAAGAACATAGTCCACTGCTCCCCCGGCTGACCAACAAACCTTAAGTGTGGTTCTATTTCAAAAATAACGCCTTTTAACTTGAGCCGTTCTGCAAATTGATGGAACTGATCTATTGTGAGTGCAACTCCAAAATGAGGAACTGGCACTGGGTCTCCATCAACTGCATTCAAAGCTCTAGAAGCATTATATCCATCCACTACATGAGCGACTATCTGGTGACCAAAGCAGTCAAAGTCGTGCCATCTGATGGACGAGCGGCCTGGTTTGAAACCGAGTGTTCTGTGATCGGATGGTTTAGTTGGGAAGAAGTCGTGTCAGTTGTGATAATCTGAGTGCTTTGCAGGGCTGCATTGACGATGCACGTTGTCAGAAGAAGAACTATGCTCACTCAAGGTAGAATAATCTGGCAATTTCAATGTCGTGGACAGGAAAGGCAAGGTGAAAAGGAGGTATACTTTGAGTTGTCATCTGATTTCCAAAGTATCTGAATGTTGAGAAGAATTCTTGAAATGATTGGGTGGTGTTGGAAACTTGATGATTGAAAAGCCTACCTGTGGCACCCATCTACAAGAGCTCTCATGAGAGCTGATCAGCGATCACCATCGACGTCGGGTGGGCTTGGGGAGCTTCAAATGGGCGAGACAGTGCACCATCAAGACATAATTTTGTCTCTTTCGATTCTTGATAATCCACAGGTTGTCTGGAAAAGCCATCAGGCTCTGAATGTCTGGCAATTGGCGTCGTGCTTCAACGGCATTTTATAAATTAGCCCACCAATATATTGCAGAATCGGCTCCATTAAGCAGGCAATTTGTCAACTCACAAACGTTTAAAGAATCAGTAACCGTTCTACCTAAAAACAAGGTGAGCTCAGGCTCACAATCTATTAATCGTTGCTGAAATCTGCCTTGTTGTTTCTCTCACAAATATTGACAATTCTCCATCTATTTGTAGTTCCCTTGGTCAGCGACTCTATTCACTGCAGCTGGAGCAATGACTGTTTCTCAAGGACCAGTGGCCAACTGTGCCAACACAACCACCACCCACCCCGACGTCAGAACCGCCTCTGTTCATACTGGAGCCAACTCCACAGCACACCCATCTTCCACCGAGCAGGCTTACAAAATCATCTTTGTTTTGGGTGGACCAGGATCAGGAAAGGGCACCCAATGCTCCAAGCTAGTTGAAGAGTTCGGTGTACAGCATTTAAGTGCTGGTGATCTTCTCCGTGCTCACATGAAGGGCGGCTCCCCGGAAGGAGAAATGGTCGCAGGCATGATAGCACAAGGCCAAATCGTCCCTTCCCACGTCACCATCAGCCTGCTACAACGTGCCATGGCAGACAGCGGCAAGGAAAAGTTCCTTATTGATGGCTTCCCTAGAAATGAAGAAAACAGAGGTGCATTCGAAAACCTAACTGGCCTTGCACCCACCTTTATCTTCTTCTACGATTGCCCTGATGAGGTGATGGAGAAAAGGCTGATGGGAAGAAATGAGGGGCGTACTGATGATAATATAGAGACCATAAGGAAGAGGTTTAAAGTATTTATTGAGCAGAGTATGCCTGTGATTGAGCATTATGAGAAGCAGGGGAAAGTGGCTCGTATTAATGCTGATAGGTCACCGGAGGATGTTTATCAGGAGACAAAGAGGATGTATATGGAGTGTATGGTTTAGATGGTTATAGTAGGGAGAATTGTGTCTGAGTCGGCATTCTTGTATTCCAAAGAGAGAGAGAGAGAGAGTAGTTTTGAGGTGAGCAAATGTTATGGAGAGAGACGGGCGGTAGAAAAGTAGAGAATACTAAAACAACCTCAATGTAAATCGTTACCATTTCATATGAGACATTTCCTTATGGAGTTGTAACATTTTACGCGTGATATCCTGACGTACAAGTTCTTTGAAATATGATAACATTTGAATCCCTCCAGCTTTGGCATGCTTATCTTGCCACTTTAGCTCTAGCAATAGCCTACCCTAAAGCATGTGGCGTGGCATCTGATTCTGGCTTGATCAGTCGTTCAGTTGCTCGCAAATTGATGCACATAGGTATGCATTCCGTTATCAAGTCAACACTAGTATACAATCGCCGCCATCTTCTCTCCCATCCCTTCTCACTCGCCCACCCGCTTCCTCCCTTCCCAGGAACCGGCCCCATCTTCATCTTATGCTGGCCCCTGTACTCCCCCTCTTACAACCCATGGTCCCGAGTCTTAGCTGCCACAGTACCCCTATCAGCAACCCTCTACTTCTACCTCGTTGGCCATGGCTACATTACCGACCCTAAGCTCATCCAAGGCTCCAGCAGATCAGGAGACAAGGAAGAACTCCTGGGTGGCCCCCTCTTATACGGCCTCTCCCATGCCATTATATGTCTAGTATCATTCCAAACCATACCCGGATGCATCAGTATATTAATGCTATGTGTAGGTGATGGGCTAGCAGAGGTGGTAGGGAAACGGGTGGCGTCTCCATCACTGCCTTGGAACAAGAGCAAGACAGTGGCAGGGTTCTTGGGTTGTTTTCTAGGAGGGACCATTGCATCTCTAGCTATGATATACATATTGTTTGATACAGAGGTTATTACTACACATAATAATGACAACAATAGGGTAGTGCCGATTCAATATGTGGTGGGAATGGTGGGGCTGGGGAGTGCTGTTGTTGAATCTGTGTGCACATCTGAATATAGTGATAACATTGCTGTGCCTCTGTTTTCTTTGATTGCGTCTACATTTGTCTACTATTATTTCCATTACAATGCTACCTAATAATATCTGTCTATATGTATGTCTGTTCTTTTAATAATATTAATAATAATAATCTATCTGAGAAGGATACCTCCTCTACATAAATTGAGAAGCTTCTCCAAGAGTTCTGGACCATTCTCTCTGATACCATCATGAAGAAAGTCATTAGTAATGTATTGCCTTAATCCTTTGATTTGCCCTGCAGTTTCCTGTGCCAAATTAAAGTCTACAAACATGTCCTCATAATATGTAGCTGCAGCAGCAGGAACGGTGTTGGCGTTCAACACAGAGACGTCGTACAATGCCGGCCAATCTGACATTTGTGCGACGATGTCAGCTGCTTCTTTGATCTTTCTAAGCTCTGCAAAGTCTTCAAACATCCAAGGAAACACCATTTCACCAGTAAACAACACTCGTTCACCAGCCTTAGTAGCAGCAACTGCATCAAATGATGCCTCCTTCTCAACCCGACGTTGAGCTGCCCAGTTTGAAGCCTGTCCCCCTGGTTGACAATAAATACTTTCATGCATGATTGCATACAAAGGATTTGTATCAAACCCATGGTGAGCATCACATGCCTTTTTAAACTTAAAACTCAGTTTATCACCATCAAATGCAGTAGCCAACATGTAGTGCAATCTTTCAAATCCTCCAGAAAACCCCAATGTGGCGAGACCCAGGGCTTGGATGGTCCTGGGGGTGATGTAATTACCTGCAGGACTAATTACCCTTCCTTCTGGTTGATTACTTATGTAGGTGATAATATCTCTCACAATATCTTCGTCCCCGGGAAACCTAGAATAGTACTTTTCATTTTGTACTACTACCCTTTTAATCAAAGAGTCATAGACGGTGTCGGCTGAACAGGGGAGGGTGATGCTGGGGGGGAGGCCACCAGTGAGGAGAGCTTCTTGCAGGCTATGAGGGTACTTGGAGAGGTAGGTGGTGACACAGAATCCACCGAAGCTTTGACCCAGGATGGTCCATTTGTCGGTGGGATCTTTATTGTTGGCCTGCAATAGAGCAGCCCTCACTCTCTCTGCATCTTCAACAATGGAATCTGCTCTGAAAAAGGTGAGATAGTGAGCTTGTTGCTGGGGGGTGCCTTGGGATGCCAAGTTGTCACATGTGATGCCGGAGCTTTGACCTGTGCCGCGCTGGTCCATTAAGATGACGCGGAAGTGATCAAGGGCGGCTTTGAGCCAGCTAGGGTCTCCAGAGGAAGTGGGGCGTGGGGCCTCGTATCCGGGGCCACCTTGCAGGTAGAGAAGATAAGGAAGGTCGTGGTTGTCTACCTTATGTCTGGAGACTACCTCTCTGAAGAAGACGGTGATGTCGCCTGGGGTCTGGCCAGTATAGTCGAGGGGGACTTGGAGGAGATGCTCGGTGGTGACAATGTTGGGAATGTGGAGGGGGGAGGAGCTAGAGAGGGCAAATGCCTTCGAAAGACGTTGTTTCTTGGAGTTTGACATGATGGAAGATGTGTAGTTGGCGTACGTTGTGCAGCTACCGGTATCCCTTGTTGTTGGTGGTGTAAATATGGAAAGATGATTGATTGAAGCTGAAGTGATCAAAGGTAGGCTTCTGTAAAAGGTCCAAGCACTCACAGCAATCATTGGGTTTTCGACCTATCAAGTATGTATCTGCAATGCCGATCATCTCGACAAGTGGAAAATGTCAAGTAACGTTTACACACAAGAAATTTCCATCCACTAGGGAAAAAAATCAATCAACCACTGCCCGTGCGATTCCTAGTGCCAAAAAAGAACCTGCCATAGATAATGTAATAAACCTCTGGCCAGGTGACTTTGCTGGTTTTGCATATTGTTGAAGACTTAGGTATCCACTTAATGCTACACACACCATGGTCCCAGTAATTCGACAAGAAAGACAATCTTTCTTAGAGCCCCTTGGTGACGGTGTGGCGGTGGACATGTTCTTCCTCTTCTTTATAATTTACTTCTTCTTGCCCTTGAGGAGAGCCTCTCTTGCCTTTTTGAGGGCAGCTTCTTCTTCCTTCTTCTTCTTCAAGAATTCCTGGTCAGACTCGTCGTAATCTTTATCCTTGCCTTTTGGTTTCTGTAGGTGTTAAGAGAAGAGAGATGAGAGGTGTGAGTCCGTCGTCTGAAAGGTGATTGGAGAGATGAAAGCACAATATGTGTATCTATCAGCGATGATCACCTTAAGTGGTTTGGCCTTTCCGCCGTCTTTGCCTGAATGAAGGAAATAACGTCAAGGAAACGGGTCAGAAGACAATTCTAAAGTTGGATTTGTGCTGCCTTTTTCTTCTTGAACAGGAGCGTATTTACCTGGCATCGTGTGTCAACTGAGCTTGTTTCCTTTGTTAGATGATGATATTCAAACCTATGAAACATTGACAATGAAATGAAAATAGAGGTCTTCCCTTCTTGTACACCCCAAATCCTACACCGCCGACCGATCATTGTACAAATATGCACACTTCCTTCTCTCTATATATATTCTACTAATATACACAGACTATATAATGCCATTATTATTCAATGGATTCCAGCAACTTTCTAATCTTATCAGCATCAGGATTATCAGGAGCTCTTGACAAGTATTCTTTCAACACATCACTCGCTTCCTGCCACCTCTTCATCTTGTACAACAACACTCCCTGATTTCTCACCTCATCAGCATCCCCTGGTCTCACTGCTCTCAGGTACTCAGTAATTATCAACAAATTGACATAATCATCTTGTAAACTATACACCTGTTTCAAATTATTCAGCATTCTTGTTAGCAGTGTTGTTGTGGGTAGATCTCTCTTTCTTTTTGACAAGAAGGCAGGATCAATCTTAACTGGTTTCTTGTATATCTTTTCTAATGTTTCCTCTGCATCTTCTAAGAAACATATTTTACCACCTTCAAATGCGTCAATGAGGAAATCACCATGGTCGGGGTCTTTTGGTGTTAGGAAGAGGTGACCTGGAATGTTGACGCCAGTCAATGGCAACCCCAATCTCTTGCTAATTTCAGAATACACTACACACAATGTGAGAGGAATACCAACCCTAGTTTTAACAACCATGTTGATACAAGAGTTGTCAGGATTGTAGTAGTCATTTGTATTGCCTCTGAACCCTCTGTCTTTATATAAGTAGGAGGAGATTGCAGAGATTGTCTTGAGAGGGTACCTAGGGGAGGAGGAGTGAGGGAGGAGAGCTTCAACACCAACTGCTAAATCATCGATGATTTCTTTAACTTCCTGGAAGTCAGCTTTGGGGTATCTGTGGCATGCAATGAGAGTGGAGGCATGGAGGAGGTCGATGTGTTCGTCGGGTTGTTGGCAAAGGAGCTTGAAATTGTCGAGCTGTTGCTGTCGGGTGAGGACGTCGGAAAAGGAGAGTTCGTTTCCAGAGCTGGTTGACTGGACCCTTGTGTGCCGGGTTCTTGGAGGTTTTGAATGTGTAGATTGAAGCCTTGGCCGCAACGAGGTGGAATGTGCGGTGTACATAGCTCTTTAGAATCAATTCAGATCACCAGGTTATTTTTCAAAGAACAGGTGTGGGGGTTTTTGACTGATACAAACGTTGTCTGTGTGCCTTATTCACTATACCACACAACACCCTACACTACATTTGATTAATTTCACAAATGTCTGTCACTGCAACAAAATACTTCTCCATTGTAGTAGTAAGGAAGGCCCTCTTTCTCTCTTCCCGGAACTCCATCGCCAGTGATTTTGCCTACTTTGCTTTTCCTCATCTTGCTTTTTATGATGATCTCCTCTGCACGGTGTCTACACTATATAAATCCATAAGCTTTTCACATCAGTTCATTAAGATCTTCATACCAGTGTGATATACGCATAATATCATGGCTACAGCTCTAGCAAACAAGCAATTCTTGATGAATAAGCATGTAAGTGATGGTGGGCAAATCAGCAACCTGGGTGAACAATTTCTTCAAGGATCAATTCTAAATGTCTCATTGTGACCATTTCATTCTTCTCTTTTACCTGTTGTACAGGCTCAGCGCTGCAGGGTGTCTCGCCAGGTTGTCTGTGGAGCCCCATCAACATTGAGCACTGAAAGCGCCACTAGACGTAACGTATTTGCTTTGGTTGCTGCTTCAGGTAAGTATATCATATGCTTAGATCCTACGAAATAGCATCCGAAATATACCATACCCCTTTCTGCCAGGCTCCATCTCCCCCAAAGTTCTCACCACCTCGAGCTCTCCCCCCCACCCCCTTTTCCTCATCCCCTCTCTGCAGTCCTCGGCTTGACCATCGCTCAGGAAGCCCAAGCAGCTGCTCCAGCTCCAAAGAACGCTTCTCGTGCATCCATGGAAGGTTACACCTTGGAAGGAACCAGGAAGATGGGCGTCAGTGCTGGCAAGAAGAATAAATTGATGGCAGCAGCTCGTCAGAGAGCAGAGAAGCAAGCTGGAGGCAACTAAAACTTAATTATAATGGAGAAGAGAAGAAGATTGAAATGAAAATAGCAGCATATAATTTCTGACTTTTTTACATAAAGACTTTGTTTTCTTTCTTGTAATAGAGAGCCAAAGTAAACCGCAGATGAATAGAACCATACACAAGAAGACACACGCCCAAATATCGTTCTCAATGATTCTCTGTCATTGAACCTTGAGGCAAACCAAGCCTTGGGAACCCTGCAACAAATGATTTAAAATAATACTGTCAATTGTTTGCTTTCAATTTAGCCAGCAATGGATTATTATTGGCTTGCAGACGTGCACCTTGGAGCATGTAGAGACAAGGCGGTATGTAAACACAAGAAAGAAGTGGATTTATACAAATGAAAGCAGCTAGACGCTCCAATCTATCACCACCACCGCCGTCAACAAAAACACTAAACAAGTAACAGAAGACATGGCTTCTTCAGCATTGATATGGGTAGATCCTGGCACCAATTCCATAGTCTGTGACTACAGCAACCATGCAGCTTGGCATTCTCCTAGCGACCTTTTATGATGAGCAACAAAATTCTAGATAACTATAAAGACATGAACTCCTGACCAGTGAAGCTGTCCATTTAAGGACAATTTTCTGAGACTTCTTAAAGTATCAACTATCAACCCAGCTTGCTTAAATCTACTCCTGTTTTAAAACATTCTACTACCTTGGAATCTTGCTCACAGTAGGCCCCTTAATACTCAACACACCCTTATCACCAAGACCAGTTATCCTCACCTCATGATTCTTAATATACCCCTCCTTATCACCAATCAACACCTGAGCTGCAATCTGACTAGATAAATTCTTCACACTGACACCCATTTTGATACATGTCTCATCACTGTCCTTGTCAGCAACACTGTCAACCCACTGCATCAACCAATGTAGTAACCTCACTGCTGTCTCCTCTGTAGCAGTAATATCATCAATACCTGTAGTAATAGTAAGATCAGTTGTAGTGGAGTAGGTAATGATGGTACTACTGATGTTATTTGTACCCCTTGATGATGATGATGATGATGATAGTAACAAGGCAGCAGAAGCTAGGAGAGAAGGAGGCACACCTTGAGACACAACATGCCCAGCCGATAACAATGCAGCTCTCCTGACAAAAGGCTCAGGATGGTCGTGTATTCTAGGATTGTGTAACAACTCCATAGTTGCTAGCGCTAGTGGTTGAGCAGACGTAGTGCCAGAACAGCATTCAATAAAGGTTCCTAGTGTTGTGAGCAACTTGCCCAGTAGGTAGGCATCTCGGCCGAATAGGTCAACACCGTGTTTTTGAACGTCGCATTCTTTCAGAAGGGCTGCGGCCCATTTCAGGGCGACTGATGGAAACTTGTTGATACTTGTTGGTACGTATTGACTACTACTATTACTATTACTACCGATCCTCATCATCTCTTGTTGTTGTTGCAGGTTGGCCAGGGTCTGTTGTGCCATCCACGTCACTCTCCCTATTCTTTGCTGACCGTCAACAGTCATTCCACTTGATACCCTCCTTCTTCTTCCCTCATCACCCTCACATTGTTGTTTCCTAGTTGTTATAGCCAAATGCTTCCCAGGGTGAGCCAACTCCTCTGCGGCAGTAGACAAAGCACTCAAAGCCAGCACTCTTTGATGCATGTCCAAAGAAGGAGAGTACACATGAGACGCAATCGTCAATCCAGCCTGTTCTGGTACCTCTGTCAACAACGCCACCATATTCTTGTATCGTTGACCTTCCACTGTCGACAACCCAGATCCTGGTTTCATCTCTTCATCCAGCCATTTAGGTAGCTGTGCATATAATAATGCTTTAGCTAGTGATTCTGCATGCATTGGAAGCTCGTCTGGTGATGCACGTACCAAAGATTCTGTTAGTCGTAACGCCAATATTTGATCCTTCCATCCTTGGGTGTCTTTACCATCTACCCCCCTGGTCAACATCTTGGGTAGATCTCTTAGTTGAATGTGGCTATGTTTCCCTCCATCATCGTTACCGTCATCATCACTGTCAGAATCTGATATGTCGTACTGCTCAAATTCACTGTCACTACTTGCTATTGAAATGATGCCATCATCATCTGAGTCAGTCTCTGTCAATACACCACCACTACCTTGTTCTTGTTCTTCTATTTTGTTGTTCTTTCTAGACACATTTCTATCTTTGCCAGGTGGCATTTTCTCTTTAACCGTCTCCTTCTCCTTCTTCTTCTTCTTGATCGTTGTCTTTCCATTATCTGCCTCTCCAGTACAAGTAGCTTCTGACCACCACTGCTCTTCTGGACATCCTATAATTACAACAACATCATCATCGCTGCTATTACTACTACTATTATCACCAGTATTATCATCGTCATCATAAAACAATGGCTTCTTCCCAGGTTCCAACACCAATGACAGTGCATCCCCTACCCGCATCCCCTGCTTCTTCACAACAATCAGAGGACTCTCCAACCTCGCACTCACTCCCGATAACACATTCATCAACAACCGAGGATACTGCTCCACTTGCTGTTTATTCATCCTCTTCAAGCACTGCACTATCGTATACGTAATACAAGCTTGTTGACGCAACGACATGACTTGGATTGTACCGCTCACGTCTCCCCATACTGCTGCTAGTCTGGTAACTATACCAGGCAGTAATAGTAATACTTGGTCGCCACTATCACTAATATGGTGGAGATAATCTAAGATTTGGTTGATGGCAGTAGGGTGGAGGGTAAAGTGCCCGAGCCATGTGTTGGTTGTCAGTTGCTGGACATCTGTCCTTTCAATCCATGTTGATCTAGGAAGGACCAGTGGTAAAATTGGTACTGATGATGATGATGATGATGATGATGATGATGATGATTGCGTGATCATAGATAAAAGCAATATTCCAAGGCCATGACTATCCTCTGCCATCTTAATACACTGCTGGACATTGACTCTATTTTTCTCTTTGTTGCCCTCGTGTTGCTGTTGTACAGCTGTGATGAGGGTGGTGGCTACAATTGCAACATGACCGCGACGTGACAACCTGGTCATTAGATCAGATAATACTCTCAAACTCCTACATGTAGTGGTGTCATTGTTGTTGTTGTTATCTATGTGGAGAAGGTTAGTTATGATGGTAGGGATGAATGTAGCTGGTTGTAGAGATGGACACGTGTCATAATATGGCGCTGCTTTATCTAATAATGACGAGAGAGCTATGCTGAGCTTTTCTTCATTTTCATCAACAGTAGTAGTAGTATTGCTTTCAGATAGTTGGGTGATGATGTCTTGGATGAAAGATGAGGAGGAGGAGGAAGGGGAGGGGGGGAGGGAGGAGAAGTAGCTTTCAAGCAATTGTGATGTGAATTCACCGGCTGCAGTTGTGATTCTAGTGCTGCTCCTTGATGTATTGATGTAGCCAATATCCATGGTGAGTTGATCAGAGAGGGTAAGGAGCAGGGAGAGAGGGGGAGCTTGTCGAAACCATACATAGAACAAATCATCCTTTTCAGACTGTGAGAAGAAGGTGTCTAAATAGGTAGGTGCAATGAAGGTGAGGAGGACATCTGCTAATTGGGGGAATTGGTGCTGGGAGTAGAAGATGTGTTTTGCTGCTGCTGGGAAGGGAGCAGAAGATGTGGCAGCGATGATGGATTGGGATGTTTGCAAGACAGTGGGTGGAAGGGTCTTGGAAAATGTATTACCATCGCACTGTTGTTGTTTGAGAATAGTTTGCACTGCACATTGAAGCAAGAGCTTCAAGGTACCTATAGAATCTTTGTCGCATTCGATCAAAGCTGAACAAATCGTGGTTGTGAATTCAAAGCACGTGTGCTTCAATTGATCCATGAATACTGGTATTCCTTGGAGAACAAGTAACCCTCGTTAAAACGACATTCTAGTCGAAGAAATTGAAAAGGAATGAGCTCAAAGGTTGGAGACACCGACGTTCTTCATCTCCTTGCCCTCTTCCCTCCCCCACTACTCATTGTTCAAACACCCTCACCAACCTCTCCACCATCTCCATCAAAGCCTCTGCTGGCATCCATGCAAAGCATATCCTAAAATAACCAGCACTCTCAGCATGACATGCCTCTCCTGGAGTCATCAATACTTTACATTCCGTCTGCATCCTCTCTAGCAGCTCCCTCTCTCCCATCCAGCTATCCTCCTTCAGCCACTTCCTCAGGTCAACCCACACAAACATACCAGCAACAGCAGATCTATAAGGAATACCATACATATCCAGGCAACCTGTCAGTGTATCATAAGAGTTCTCCAGTTTATCTCTTGTACTGGCCATATAGCCAGCAGTCCACTCATCATTCATCAGCACTTGAGCTAAAGCGTGCTGAGCATAGTTACTCACACTCACAAAGATGGCTATGGAGTTCATAGCAGTGTTTAATCTCTGGTTTTTAGATAGTAACACTCCTACCCTTAATCCAGAACCACACCAATCTTTACTTAGGCCATATAATAGGTGAACCCTATCTATCACAGCATGTTCTTTCAACACACCTTGTTTGACCATTTCCTGAGCATGTTTCAGTCCACTTGTGAACTTTTCCGCTCCTCCCTCTTGCTTTTTATATACACTAAGGGCATATATCTCATCAGTCACATAATGTATATTATCATGCTTGTTAAGTGTCCAGTCCAACATTTCACGTACAGTTTCATCCTTGTAGATAATTCCCAGTGGATTGTTGGGATTGGTAACAAGGACCGCTCTAATTTCAATACCTCTACCGACAGATGCATCTTGATAGGCCTTTTCCAGCTGCCCCCCAATATCACCAGCTTCTTCATCTAGATAAAAGGGCACTGGGTGCACTCCATTCTTTGCCATCAAATCATTATCAAATGCAGGATAATAAGGGGCAGAAATGAGCACGCCAGACCCTGATTCCGCTAGGAGATAAAATAGATTATCAAGAATGGCAGAACATCCACTGCTGATAGTGAGGTGCTGTTGAGGGTTGAAATCTACTCCTTGCAGGAAGGTTGAAGACATGATGTGTCCCATGGCATTCATCAGTGGCAGGCAGCCCTTGCTGTTGTCATAGTTCATGGTACTTGGAGGAAAGGTGGTGACTGCTGCTAATTGGGATAAAAAGGGAGTGTTATTGAGCTTGTTTTCTGCTATACTGAGGGGGATGTAGCCCTTAGGGTTGTCAGTCAGAGACCACATGTCACTTTGTGCAGTTATAAAGGCATCTATGTAGCTGAGCGGACCTTTCAGGAGTCCATCAGAGCGGGCTGCCAATGCTTGCCTTGTAGAAGTGATAGATGAAGATGTAGAGGGGGAGGGGGGGATGCCATCTCCACTGCTTGGTTGCTGTTGTTGTCCTTCAGCGGCAGCAGAACAACCATTGCTAGTAACCCCATCCTTCTTCTTTTTAAGGTATTCTTCTATCAATGTGCAAGCTTTATCCAGCTTCTCATCTTCCTTGCATAGCACAAACCTTACCAAAGTAGAAGGAGGAGCAGCATCACCATCATCACTATAGAAAGCACTCACTGGAATGACCGTCACTCCTCCGTGTTTAGTCAATTCCTCGGCAAAATCAACATCGTCATTAGCTATATAATCTGGTAATACCCGACTGAAATCAGCAATCAGAAAGTATGTCCCTTGAGCAGGCAGTACCGTAAATCCTAGCTTCTCCAGCCTGGTAGATAAAAAGGACCGTTTCTCAGCCAACATTGTACCTAGATGCAGGTAGAAAGAAGAGCAGTGCACTAAACCATGATGAACTCCTTTTTGTAGTGAACTATTCACTGTAAAAGTAAGAAACTGATGAGCTTGAGCTACTGCAGCAACCAATGTATGAGGTCCAGCTATCCACCCTACTTTCCAATCAGTAAATGAAAAAGTCTTCCCCGCTGATCCAATTCTCAAGCTCCTCTCCGACATACCATCAATAGTGGCCATACTGATATGGTGATATCCGGGGTGCACCAGGTGCTGGTATACTTCATCTAACAGTGCAATTGTATTGTTCTTGATACACAGTGAGGCCAGCTCATCCAGTTCATCAGATGAGAAGACCTTACCTGTGGGGTTGTGAGGTGTGTTCAGAACCACCATCTTTGTCTTGGATGTAAATGCAGCAGCAAGCTTTGAAGAATCCCAGTTCCAATGAGGTGGTTGGAGATCTACTATGACTGGAATAGCACCTGCTCTTCTTATCATGGGAATGTAGGAGTCGTAAATGGGTTGAAATACAACGACTTGGTCACCTGGGTTGAGAAGGCCAAGAAAGGCTGCTGCCAGGGCTTCTGTTGCTCCTACTGTTATAAGGACATTTTCTGGGGTGACTGATACACCTGCATGTTGTTGGCTGTGTGTTGCAATGGCGGCACGGAGTTCAGGGATGCCAAACATGGGAGGGTATTGGTTGCTGCCGGTGAGCATGGCATTGTAAACCACTGATATCATGGAGTCGGGGCCGGAAAGGGTTGCATCGGGGAAGCCTTGGCCTAAATTGACGGAATTGTACTCTCGAGCTAGTGTAGACATCTTCTCAAAGATTGTTGTTGGTAAAGCGTTGAGAGTCTCGTTTGGAACGAAGCCTTTTGCTGACATCTTGATTTTGATCACTTGAATCTTCAAGTGGTAAGATGACTTTACTATTATTAGTCCACTGATACTGAGGTGTTTTAGATAGTATCGTCAATCAAATAATTGACATCTCCACGAATTGTTAAATTCCAATGCTGCTCCCATACAATCACGCAGTAACATAAAAGAGCCATGGTTGCACACACGGCTGCAGCAACCGCCTCTCTCGTTGCAGATACCCTCTCTCTCGTTGCAGATACCCTCTCTCTCCTCCTAGAACTGCCACCACTTCTTCTCTGCGTACATCTGTTCCAATCTCTGTGCCATTCCAGCAAAATCCTCTGCATCATTAGACATTGCCTCACTCTTATTTTGCAGACTCTTCAACTTCTCTCCTCTCTCCACCAATGCATCTCTGGTCTTTTCCATCATCCCCTTTACCCCACCAATCTTATCATTTGTTGATGATGTTGCTCCTGGCCTTCCATAATTCCTCTTTATTTCAGATGCTGTCCTCATATGAGCTTTAGCTTGTCTGAATGTAGGAGCTGCAGCCTTTGCTTTACTGCCTGTTCCTAACAATTCATTTCTCATCTCTCTATTACTGACAGGTGGAGGTGGACTAGGAGTAGGAAGAGGTGAACGGGAGGCAGGCAGGCGGGTAGGAGAGGGAGATGCCACTTTCTTCTTCCTTCCATCTTTAGAATCAACTGTGACAAAGTCATCATTTTCATCATCATCATCATCAAGGTCTTCTAAAAGATCTAGTTCATTCAGAGATGTGACGGTGGTATCAAACAGCTGCCTAAGTGACGGAGGGGCCCTGGCTGATGCTGAGGTGCTGGTACTACTTGAATGACTGGCCATACCAGCAGGGAGAGAGTCAGCAAATGCGCTTCCAGCTTTGACTGCAGAGGTGGCTACACTAGCTGCAGTGCCTTTGACTGCTTCGATAATAGAGCTGAGGCTTTTCATTTCTATGCCGCTCGTGTCCAGACTCTTGTTCACTGGTGGTAACGTGGTCGTATGTTGTTGTATTGCTGACCGACTCTGAGTGATACCACCACCACTATTAGTATTACTACTACTACCATCACCTACAAATGCCATTGCAGCAGCAGCTGCCTTTGCAACTGCCCAGTCAAAGGTGCTAGCAGGAGGACTAGGGGCCATGGTATCTTCCAATAGACACACCCTCACTATCTCATTACTACCACTCCCACATAATATCAACTGACCATCACTGGAACAGGCACATGCAGCTCCTACTGTATTCTTCCAAGGATATCCTAATACAGATGAAGATTCCATAGTGTGCTTGGCAAGAAGTTGCAGATTAGGAACGCTGTAGAGACTGAGGGAGGAGCCATCAGCTGCGATGGTGACGATACCGGCACCGGCGTGGGGGGAAGAGAACAAGGCGGCAAAGCCAGCTGCTTCATCTAATCGAGCCTTCTTTTCGCTGGTCCTGTCACCGACGCGGATACTGCCGGTGCTGTATACACGTAATGCGTCTTCAGTTGCTAATACAACAAATGTGCAGGGAGGGCTCTCTTCTTCCTCTTCTCCTTTTCCCTTTGTCTTTCCTTGCTGTGGGGGTGTTGAACATGGAGGAAGAGAGGATAATGATCCACCAGCAGTACTGCCTTTATAGAATTTCTGTAGAGCAGCAACTGGATCCTGTGTGACTGGTGCGTCTCTTGGTGTTGTAGACTTGTCTTGAACATCATTATTGCTGGTTGTTTGTGGAGATGCAGTATCAACATCATCAGATCTATTGCTGCCTTTTCTGTTGGGTAGGAATCCTTTAGCATTTGGCAACTTGAGCTTGAACTTTCTATAGTTGGTACTATTATCTACTTCAGCAGCTGCGGCAGCAAGATGTGAATCAATTTCATCATCGTCATCTGAGCTGGGTAATTGTTCTACTGTGAATGACTGCTCAGGTTCATCATCGTCGTCATTGTTACGACAAGTTTTAGGAATCTTATTCGCCCAGCTTTTTGCTGGTACACTACCACTGAGTGGAGGCCTTTGTGATGATGCCAATGACAACCCTAATACTTTCCTGGTCAATCCAGCAACAACATTATCCTCATGGTTATTAGCCCAAGGCAAAGTGGTCTTTCCTTGTAATGATGCATTCCCAATAGGCTCCCCAGATGGTCCTAGTAATGCCATTGCCAGTGGTCTAGCTGTATTTTTGGGCCGTAATGGTTTGGTGGATCCAGGTATTAAGTTGCCATTCTCAAGATCAATGAGGGCAATAGAACTATCATCTGCTGCTGCAATGAGGACAAGTCTCTCTAGACCTTCCTCGACTCCTGGAGATGGTGGTGGTGGAGGAGGAGGAGCTGATTTGGAATCTGTTGGTCTTGGTGTTGATATTGGTGTACCAGTGCTACTAGTAGTGGTAATAGGATAAGGAACAGGAACAAAACCAAACCTCAGCTTGACCACTGCATTAGTAAAAGGTCGAGAACAAAACAGCTGGTTAGGCTGCATCAAGTCCACCAACGACACTGTACCCTTTGCATCGGCCACAGCTGCCAATTTCAAAGCAGATGCCAACACAACAGCAGTCACATCTGCGCTGTGCACGCTGTATCTTGTGACATATTGAAACCCAGCAGCTTGTGCTCCTACATGTTCATAAGGCACCCTTGCTTCATCTATATTGCTACGGTGTACTTCTTGACTGTCATGATCACTAAACTGATACAAACGTACATTGCCATCTACATGCCCTACTATCATCAACCCAGATAGTGGACACATATCAAGAGACGATACAGCTCTCAACCTTTCATTTTGCTGTAATTGATTATTTCCTCCTCCAGTTGGTGTTGCAGTAGATGGTACTGTATGCAGCAGCTGTGGCACTGCAACTGAAGTATCCCATACCCTCACTCGTCCATCTCTATGACCAGTCAACAACAGGCCACATGGGTGGTGGTAGTCACGAGGTACATCAGTGACAAGAGGGGCAGGTTTACCTCCATGGAAGGGCCAATCTGCTTGAGCAATGTCTTCTTCTCCACCAAATGCTAGTCGGGTGCTGCATCTCCTTAGTGCAGCTAGGCTGAGTGTATGTTTATATAAAGTTGCCTTGCTTCTACTACTCTTCATACCACCACCACCACCACCACCATTATGACTATTATCCTCATCATCATCATCATCTTCTTCTTCTTCTTCCTCTTCTAATACTCTAACATCCACCACTTTAGATACCGTTATTGGAGGCAATTCTTGTGCTGGCAGGGTTACTGGGTTGGGTTGACAATGGCGTAGGTCATGCACCACTAGCTGACCTCCTTCTGTCAGTATCATCAATAACTGGGATGATGCATCTTGAGTCAAGGTACTACTATTTAATGGACCCCCGGAAGATGAGGATGGAGGAGGAAGTGCCAAGTCAGACTCCTCCCCATAATACCCTTCATCATTATCATCATCAGCCACTCCTACCACTGGTTTAACTACAGTAAATGCTTGTATAGTACCAAACCAAGGTACCACATGATGACCATCTCCCTCTTCAGGGTACCCCTCCACCTGAGGTCTGAGAGGCAACACCACCAACATCTCTGGCTCCCCCTCCACCTGCCCTCCACACACCAACAAACAATCTTCATCCACTCCAGCAGGAGGAGGGCCACCTGCCAAGAACTTCATCTCCCTTATTGGACCTGGCCTCTTCTTATTCCGCTCATTCCTAGCACTATTACTATTGTTATTATACATACAAGGAGGAGTGACAGTAAGGCTCATGAGCAGCTCAGCTTCATGAGGAATGATCACATCAAGGGGGTCACTATTCAGAGCTTGAGGAGGAACCCCCCATACAAGGATACTTCCATCATCATAGCCTACTGCAAATGCATTGGCTCTATCACCTACCCAGCAACCAGAGGTGGGTCTCGCTGTTGCCTCATTACAATTATCTTCTTCATCGTCAATGGCGGCGCATAGGATACGTTCTGATCTTATATCCCAAACCAATGTCCCCGTCTCATGATGAGTTATAAGAGCTAGTGGTCTACTAGTAGTAGATGATGATGATGAATTACTTGTAGTTGTATACAGTGAGGTGGTAGCCAAGGCCACGACTCCACCTCTGGAATCTAAATCCTCAGCCAAGATCTGATAGGGTTGTATTTTAACACTAGCTGCAGGAGTACACCCCTCTGCCAAAGCACCAGTCCTACTAAGGAGAGATATGACCTTTATATTACCAGATGCACATCCTAGAAGGATGTAGGGAGCACCAGGGAGTGTGGCTACAGAGACGACTCCCCCTGGCTCTCCTCTGAGTGACAGTGATGATAGCAGTCTCTTTGCTGCAAGACTGAATAATTCAATTCCACCATCCTTGGTAACACGTACCAAGGCATCCTGGTTGGGAAGGAAGCCAAGGTAGATGGTAGGAACAGGAGAAGCAGGTCTGAGAGTGGCTTCAACGCCAAGTCGACCGATGAGCTTAATTCTGCCGTCGGTTGTGCCGATGGCTAAAAGGCCTTGGGTTGCTTCGTAGGCGATAGTGTCTGCACATTCGGGGAAACCAGTGTCTCCGACGTAGTCTATTTGGATGGAAGAGTCGGTTAATTGGTCGTATTGGGGGAGGGCAGACTTGTCACGAAGGTAGGAGACTGAGTGTTGGAGCTTTCGAGAGAGGTGTCTGGCAGCGGCAGATGCTGCTGTGCCTGAGAAGAGCTGTTTGGATTTCTCTGGTGATGGCTTCATGAGTGTAAATATAGTAGGTGTCACGGCAGAAGCAGGCGGGTGCGAATCGAAACACGGTTTGAGAGTAATAAAGGAACAATTTTATTTGTAGAATCAAATGTTTTGCTGGGCTCCTTGCAATGTCTAGTCTAATCCCTAGTTTGGTAAAAGTAGCTGTAATATGCCATAACATTACAATGCATGAAATATTTTGACGCTGAGTCCCGTATGTAGGAAATTAGCGAGTTGGTTGGGATCTTCGACTTCCCAAACTCGCAGCACAGCTTTTCTGGCTGTCTTTTTAAAACTCCTCAGGGGGCGATCGTCCATAGTATTCTTTCATAGTTAATACGTCATACTTCAGGAAACCAGTTGGACAATTCACCAGGTATATATGGCCGTGGAGAGAAAGAAAGTCTGCTCAGTTCGATCACTTTGCCAAAACTGAATGAGCAGTCCTCTTCTTCGACTCGTTGATCCAAGGTAAGAAATCCTGCGTTTTTAGACACCTAAATCTTGCACTCGCCATGATCCACACCTGTCCTAACATTTTATACGTCCCCTACTCCCTCCATCTTCCACACACAGCCACAAGCAGAGCTCCGACATAGACACTAGAGTGGACGCCTTCCCCCCCACTGCCACCAACATTGAAGGCGTACGATTGAGAGCTCCACATAGTCCGACTGCTACCATGGAGGCAGGTGCACTAGAAATAGACGCAAAGCCAAACAGTGGTAGAAGATTCAAGACTGCATCAGGCACATCATCACTACTATCATCACTACCCCTATCAGCACGCAGCTTTATATGGCCTGCACTCAATGCTGTCCTAGTTCTATACATAATCAAACTATTACAGATAGTCAGTCGTAAACATGCCGACTTATTCTTCTTATATTACCAACCATTCCTCCCCATGATCGCCATGCTCTGGTTTTGGGCCATTGCCGTCTTTTATTTTGAACAGAGAAGCATCAGGTACGATGTCTGCTTCAGTTCAGAAGATCAACGCCACCTCCTCCCGAGCCACAGCCTCTTCAGCATATCCAACATCCTTGGAACACTAGTTCTCTCAAGTTCAGTTTTATTTCTATTTCAATGCAGTACCGGCAACCTCTCAGCTGCTGCCTTCCAACCGCCCCTCATCTACCTCGCCATGCTCCTCCTCCTCATCTTCCCAGGCGCCATTCTCTTTCCGGACAACAGAAGATTCTTCTCTACCACCTTATGGAGAGTGTTCACCCCTATTAGAGGAGTCACGTGGGCCGATTTCCTCCTTGCTGATATCCTCACCTCACTAGCCAAGGCACTCAGTGACACAGAGAGAGCAGTGTGTCATCTGATGACGGGGGAGTCGGTGATGGAGGTGCTCAACCCAGGATCGCCCGCTTTACAGTTATGTGGAGACGCATCTTGGATCATCCCTGTTGGACTAGCATTGCCCTACCTATTCCGTCTTATTCAATGTCTCAGAGTATACAGAGATACTGGAGCCAAACCTCAAGTGTGGAATGCCATCAAGTATAGTACCGCCTTCCCTGTGATTGCTCTGTCTGCAGTGAGGTACCATACAACTCAAGAAACATGGAGGTCAACATGGAAACCAATGTGGCTCTTAGCAGCAGCCATCAATTCGGGTTATTCTTATTTCTGGGATATTGAGAGAGACTGGGAAATTAGTTTTTTTAGTAGAATGGGAAAAGATTGGGGCATCAGTAGCAGTCGTCATATGGGTGGTGGTGGTGGCATCACCCTTCCTCAGCCTCAACTGCAGTCCTTACTCTTATTTCCAAAGGGGTTTTATCTCTACCTCATGTTATCTAATTTCATATTAAGACAGGCGTGGACGTATAAACTATCGCCACACTTGAGGAACAATCACCTGATTGTGTTTTGCATTGTTATTCTAGAGGTCTTTAGGAGATTTCAGTGGTTGTTTGTTAGAATAGAGGTAGAGCTGAGGAAGATTCAGGCAGTGCGTCCTGAAGTTGGGCAGTTAGTTCCAGCAGCAGGAGGAGGAGGGCACTCATTAGGCCATTCTCATAGTAGTGATAGTGATCTAGATAAAACTGTCAGTTTGAAATAATAATAACCTATGTTTCACATGTATACATACACGTAAAAGTATCTTGTGTTACACATTATATACTCTACAATCATCACGTTCCTGTCAAGCTATTGAAATATGCATCAGCTTCATGTACTTTATCAAGCACTACATTCAACACTGGATCTACAGTTGTCAATCTATTGTCATCACCACCCAGTACTACTCCTGAGGTAGATTGAGATATAGATAGACCACTAAGACAATAACATGTATGATAGAAATCTGCTGATTTACCTGGCTTGTCTCTCAACCCAAATTTAGACTGACAGCATAATAATAGCCACAATTGCAGTGCAGTAGGGTTGTACAATAATGGACCCTGTAATGAACTCTCTCCTCCTTCTGGTAACTTTTCTAATAATGCTGGTATGCATGCTTTGCAATATTCGTAATGTTGCTTGGCAGCTATCCATGGATCAGGCTCTGACATAACAGCATTATTATTACTATTACTATCCTTCTTTATAGCAGCTTTCAGGTATGCTGCCTCTTTTTCAGCTGCTTGACTAGGCGTATTGTCTACATCTAATACCTTTCTATATCTATCACTTTTTGATACCTTTATTTGGTGCTGTGCTAGAAGATCTAGTGCTTTTGCATCGTATTGTTGTGATGGTTTGTCATCGTCATTCTTCTTCTCCTTCAATGACGATACCAATCCAGCCAACATAGGGAAAGCTGCTCCCTGCCAAAATGAATAACATCCATCTACCAACTTATTAGTTCTACCCATAAACCCTCCTTCTAATAATCCTTGACACCCAGCAGCCCATCGTATCATTGACTCCACATCCAACTCACTCTCCTCCACCATACCTCCCTCTTCACCTTCACCTCCACCTCCCAACATTGCAGCTGCCAATCCACAAAACGCATACCCACCATGTCCTTCATTGCCTGGCTCCCCACCTATACCTCCCTCATGACACTGACAATCTTTCAAAAACTTGCCCATACCGCATGCTTCGACTATAGGTCGGGGATTGATATGCAGCATTCTACAGGTGGCCAGAGCACAGTAACATCCTCTCACATCAACTTCTCCTCCTTCATGCATGGTCATGCCTCCTCCTCCTCCGCTTTGGCTTGGTGGGAGACACATTCTTAGGAAAAAGGACTGGAGTCTGTCTCTATCTACTGTATCGAGAGCATCTGGCCCTCCTAGTGTGATCAAGGCAGCTACAGCTGCATAGGTAGGAGCCAGGTGAGGTAGTTGAAAAGGGCCACCGCCAAAGCCGCCATCTGGGTGTTGACATTCTGCTAGAAATTGGATAATAATGGACCTAGTGGGAGTTGGTGGGAGAGGAGAGTCGAGGAGAGCTAGAGAGTGGAGGCACCAGTAGACGATCCAGGTTCTGCTGGCGTCGAGGGAGATGAAGCCAGAAGGGAGGGAGCCGAGGCCCGAGTGGAGGAACTGGACGTGGGCGTCTCTGTGGAGTTTGAGTGAGGAATGGGATGGGTTGAAGTCGGCTGGTGTGATGTGTTTGTATATTTGATAGACCTTGGCTTCGAGTGAGCGTTGCTCTTCTGATGTTTTGGTGGCAACGCCGTCTTCAAGCATCGTTTTAGATCAGATTACTTAATTGCCTCAGTGTCCATATGCCTGACTTGTGTACTAATAATCTCAATGTGTTGTTTACTACGTGATGATTAAATATTCTAGTGAATTAAAACAAGAAACTAATACTCCCTCTTAACCAATGCAGTCACCCGGTGCTCGGTACCTAGGTAGATCTACCTCTAGAGCTGAAGAAAATTTCAACTGCTGACACGAGCACTGAGAGAGTCTTCGGAAACACTTTAGAGTAGTGACTTTATTTGGAATGACCAAGGCATTATTTCTCAGATAATAGAGACAGATACCAGTACAGCAAGCTATAAGAAAGCTTATCAGAAAACAAGGTGGGCTTAACATGGAGGCGAGGCTCATGACGCCAATGTCGACATTGAATAAGAGACGATCATGATTGAAGGAAGACCATTTTATGTAGCGTATATACTGTATCGTTTCATTATCCATTTACAGTAAATCAAAGATGCAGTTGCTCATTTGTACTTCAACCGTTTCCTAAAATCGTAATAATATTAGGAATCTTGAATCGCAGAGAGATGTCGAATCCTTCAAAATCAACCGGGTTTTTCTATGACAAGGTCGATTTTCTGTCAACGCTTAGTCATACATATGATGAAGAGCTTCCCAAACATACAAATCAAAGAGCTCAGGTCGAGAACAACAACGTTGCTGGTGATTCTGACGACGACGACTTCCTCCCTCTAGAGTCACCAGACAAAGCAGCGACTGCTCTTCCAATCAACGACGCCCAACCCACTGGCCCTGCCAGCAATTTGTTGAAAGAATACATATCTCTAGGCTACATAGATGATGCAGCAACCAACACACCAATAACCCAACCACCACCACCATCACCACCAGCAGCAGTTTTAGACCAGGTCCCATGGCTGGACTCCATACAAACCATCACCTCCCCCTTTCTCCGTCTTCACCAAGAAATAGTCCAATTCTGCAGATACCTCCAACCATCGCCCCAAGAATCCAAAGCCAGACAAGAAGCAGTAGATAGAGTAGCTGAGATAGTCAAGTGCATATGGCCCACTGCTGATGTGGAAGTATTTGGTTCGTATGCCACCAATATTTATCTTCCCACCAGTGACATAGATGCTGTAGTACTAAGAAGTGGATGCACCAACATTCCCAAGGGACTGAAAGCCCTGGCTAATCTCTTCCTAAGAAGGAAAGCAGCTAGAAACATACAAGTAATAGCCAAAGCCAGGGTACCTATTATTAAATTTGAGGAAGAAGTGTCAGGATATGCATTCGACATATCATTCGATGTTGCCAATGGACCTGAAGCAGCTGATAATGTTAGAAATATGATGGCTGAGATTCCTCCAATGAGGCCGTTAGTCATGATTCTCAAGGTTTTTTTACATCAGAGAGATCTTAATGAGGTGTATCAAGGTGGATTGGGGTCATATGCATTGCTGGTTTTGATGGCTGCTCATCTCCTCGCCCACCCTTCCCGGCGTTCTACTGGGGGTAATAATAATAATAATAATAAAAGATTTCAAAACTACTCTTCTACTGCTTCTACTGATTATGCAGGAGAAGGTAATCTAGGCATATTATTGGTAGATTTCTTCAGATTATATGGCAGAGCCCTGAATCCCAGTGTAGTGGGAGTATCATGTAGAAAGGGAGGTGGATTCTTCCATAAAGCTAGTACATCAGGGTTTAACAACCCAGAAAGGTCGTATTTATTTGCAGTAGAGGATCCTAACGATGCTACTAATGATCTAGGGAGGAATAGTCATAATATCAGTAGAGTGAGGATGGCGTTCGATTATGCATATTGTCAGTTGATAGCTCCCAGTAAGCAGGGGACGTCATTGTTGAAGAGGATAATTAGGTTGGATCCTGTGTTGTTTGCCAGGGATCCTTCTTCTCATGTTATTATAGAGGCTCGAGAAGGAGGGGGAGGAGGAGAAGGTGTGAAGAAGAGGAGGAGGGAGTAGTGTTGTGAAGTGAGCGGCAGAAGACGAGGTACCGGTTGACTAGTTCCTGTGCCAGTCAATGAAAGCTTTTAAGGGTAGATCTAACGGGTTTACATTAATTTCGTAAAAGAATTCATGGGATATTTTCGCATATCAAAGGGTATTGGAGCCCAAAATCCAAAAGGTCGAAGAGAGAATCAACACATTAACAAAGGGAGACAATCCCAATGTCCTCCTGTCAAGACCAAACCGATAGTAGTAGCCCTTTTTGTCGTTATATTGCTTGGTATAGTCACTATAGTCGGTACATTAGGTGGACTGGGTTACTTCAGTGACTCAGTCGATGACCCCCCCGTTGAAGAAAATGGTGCTCCGTCCTTCAATTTTACCTTTTCCTACGCCTCAAAATACGAGGGCTATCTCCACAAGTACTTGACCAAGGTACAGAGAGCTGAACTCGACATAAGTACTGATTTTGATGTTATAATCATAGGAGCAGGAGTATCTGGGCTTGCAGCAGCCAGAACATTGCTGGATGCAAACAGAAACTTAAAGATTGTCGTCCTAGAGGGCCGGACGCGCTCGGGAGGCAGAATTCTCAGCACCAGCATACCACAGATATTAAATGTAGAGTTAGGAGCTAGCTGGCTGTGGGGAGATAGTGTAGAAAATCCATTACAATCTGTTTTAGATTCGAATGATGTTCTGAGGCTTCCTAGTAGTACGAAAATGACATATTTGTATACCGCTGATAATGGAGGAAAAAAGGTGCCCTCAAGTGCATTATCTGCAGCTGACTCCATTGGTCATCAGTTGGAAGCTTCTCTAGCGAGCATGCGATTATATAGTTCCACCACCTCTACAACAATAGACGTTCCTTTATCAAATGTTGTCGACGCCGTCATTTCGAATAACCAAAACAAGACTGCTCATATAAGCACTGCACGAGAGGTGTACAGACGGCTAACTTCCGCCTTGACCCGTCTCTCAAAGGGCATCCCCGCTCAAGTACAGTCTGCCTATTCATTCGGACTGGAGACCCCACTAAAAGGCAATGATGCTGTGTTGTTCAATCTCAAAAACATAATCACCTACCTTTCAAACGGCGTCGACATCAGATATTCTACCCCAGCGTATGAGGTGTACTACACAGATACAAACGCCACAGTGTTCACTGGGAGCAGCGTAAAACCAATGTTCACAGCTCAATATGTTGTATGCACTACCCCATTGGCTGTACTAAAAGCAGATCCCACCACTCTCGGTATTGCTTTCTGGCCACCTCTACCTGACCAGCTCCTTGAATCAATGTCACTGATTGGAGTGGGCCATGTCGCCAAGATTGTACTACGGTTCAACACTGCATTTTGGGATGTAGATCTCCTGGGCAACCCAGTCAACCCACCCAGGGAAAGGTTTGCTATTCTACCCCACATTATTAATACCACTGCTCCTACTAATACCATTTATAATGAATGTACTTGGTCTGAGTTCTTTAGTATGTCTGCATACACTGGTGAAGCTGTCCTGATAGGTCATGCTGCAGAAGGCGGAGACTGTGCTCAGTACCTAGAATCAATGCCTCCAGAGGAAGCCATGCAACTAGCACTCAGTACTCTCAGAATAATTTTCGGGGCCAGTGTACCTCAGTCTCCAGTAGATTATGAGGTAACTAGTTGGTCACAAGACCCATACAGTCTGGGAAGTCATAGCCATTATAATGTAGGGGGGACCCCTTCAGATAGGGCCACATTGGCAGAGCCATTGGGTGGGTCGCTGGTCTTGGCGGGAGAGGCTTTTCATCCAGAATTTCCTTCTACACTGCATGGGGCATATCAGATGGGAGTTATTCAGGCTCAAAGGATACTGCAGGCGTTGACATCTGCGCCAGTGATGGGCTGGCAGGATGATGAGAGAGTGCGGAAGAATATCACTGTGTCTGGAGGGGGGAATGGAGAGGAAGGGGTGTGAGAGGAGCGAGGTGAGAGGCGAGCAATTCTTCTAAATGAATTGCAATTCTTTTGAATGAAGGCTGAAGAACGTGAACCCATACTAAACCCGGTTTTTTTAAGACATAAAGAAGGTACCGACAACGTCATATGCTGTCGAGATTAGTATTAAGAAGCTTAGGGCAAAGAATCTCACCAAAAATGAATTTAAGCTGCAAAATGTGGAGCACTGTGAATGCTCGCCATGTTACTCAGAGACCATACAGTCTCTCTGTGATATCTCAAACTTTTATCAACCGTGGATTCCAGCCGAGGAGTAAACTGTTTGAAAATCTACAAATCGCAGAGAGTTTCTCTGCAGACACTATGGGAAGCTTTATGGCTGGATCCATCGAGGAGATTGAAGAGTCACAGCTCGATAAGACCTACAGAAACTCAGTCATGTTGGTTGGCACTGTGATTGGCAAGAATGAACTCAAACGCCTCGCCACTGGCCGCACCGTTTGCTCTCTCACCCTCAACTTTTCTCCCAAACCCAACGAAGACATGGTCATGGCTGTAGAGGCTTGGGAAGGGCTGGCCGAACAAATCAACTCCAGCATCAATGTTGGTGACAGAATCCACCTGATTGGCAGGCTTCGTCAAGACAAGTGGGAGTGGGAGGGACAAAAACGTCAGAAACTCAAAGTCATTTGTGACGAGATTAAAAGAGTGACTGGAGGTCCTCCTGCGTATGACAGAAGTCAAGACTTTGTTGCCAGCTCAGTTCCTAGTGAATCAAGAGGAGGAGGAGAGAGAAGATACCAACCTCAAGGTGGAGGAAGTGGTGGAGTATCTAAGAATTATTCAGAATTATGGATGGATGTGTTTAGCAGCCCAGAGAACTGGATTGATTACAGAGAGAGGAAAGCAACTGGTCAAATATCCAACCCAAGGTACCCTGATTTTAAGAGTAAAGCTGGTGATGATGCTCTGTGGATAGACAGTAGGACCACCCCTAGTTGGGTTGTAGAGGAGCTGGATAAGAGACCAACCTCAATGGATGGCAACCCTCCTTTCTAATGATGGTGATATGATTTGAAATGACAAAAAGGTAGTTAAAGTGAGAAAGGGTAAAGCTAATTATAGCTAATTATATGTATAGACAAGGTGTAAAGTGAAAAAAAAACGAGTTATTTGTTCTCTTTCTATATATATGTGTTCAAAACTAAAGACAGCAGCAAGGAAATTGGTGTTGCTAAGGAAAGGGCAAGGGCAAAAGATTATAAAAGGTACAGCTACTCAACTCTGCGATCTATATATATATAATATACACTATAATGCTCCCACTAGATGTAATGTCATTTCTTTTCTATTATTTATTGTCCCCATTCATAAGTATATCTATGTATCATCAAATAAACTACAGTCATTGGTATGTGTGTCATCTCTCAGTCAAAAGCGATCAAATGAAGGAAAGAAAAAAGCAAGGCTAAAAGCGCTCAGTTACTGTTTGCCATCCAACCTGTGGCCTCCGATCTGGACCGTTTCAATGTAGGAAATGAAAACGATGACGATTTTGTTAGGCTCTTTCTTTTGCTGCTATTTTTATTCTTGTTGCTGCTGGAGGTGTTATGAGAATCTGCATCAGACGATGTCGTTGTGGCGGGGGTGTTGGTTGTAGTGGTGTTTGCAGCAGACCCTATCTTAGGCCTGACAGTGTAGAGCCCACCCAGCTGAGAAGCCCTCATTGCAGCAGGTGCAAAGCTATTAAAGACCGGTATTAATGATCTAGCTGCGCTGCTGGTTCCAAATCTTATGTTGCCTCCGCTGCTGAGAGACTTTGTGGGAGCGGCGGGAGGGTTGAGTGCTTGGTGGCGGGGCGTTGCCACAGCGTGTGGTGGAGTTCCCTCGCTTTCTCCCTCGCTTGATGGGGTACTGGTTGGTAGTGTGCACTGATCCAGGTCATTATCAAGCTTACAAGGAGGCTCTTCAGCCTGACTTGGTGCGAGTCTGCAATCCATGATGATTATTGAAGGAATCGGTGTCAAATACAATTTAAGGATGGTTTGGATGGGATATTTTCAATTGAGAGACCCTATTTACTGATTAGAGATCAACTTACCTTCCATTTAGTTCTTTAAGAGGATCTTTGGTCTGAAGATCACTTCCATTCATCTTGACTGACATCTGTGGTGGTCTGAAACTTCTCGTCTTCATAAATGTTAGATATGAGCTACTGCTTCTGATGTATGGTTAGCATTGCTGGCATATGGCCGAATTCGAACTCTTTAATTTTCAAAATTTTCAGCAGGAAGAAAGTTTCTACGCCCGCGGGGAGCTTCAACTGGGAGCGGCCCAAATTCCTCTTCGAAATTTGAGAGGGCATGCATTCATTGGGGAGGCAAAATCTACTTAAACACTCACAAAATGACAATTTCATTTCGAATGAGGCTTTGCACGCCTCAAATTCCTGGACATCGGCATCTGTGCATCCATACCAAGAGGATTATTCGTGTTGTCAAGCGCTATGATGCCAAACAAGTCCAACAAGGAGCCGAAGACCGTAAGTTTATTGCCATCTCACGATAAGCTTGGGTTTCAAGCTTTCAAACTGCAGCCAATTTCTGACACTCTCAACGCTCCCTCCCCACTTTCCGCCTCTCTCTTTCCCAGTCGAACGCCAGATAACTCAGACTGCAGACGTCCTAGATGAAATGATGAATGCCATCACCAAAGAGATCTACCTAGAGGCATCTATAGCCCATGTCACTGGTGAAAATGAATCAGAATCCTCTAGACAAAAGAGAGTCATAGAGCAAGCAGTCTCTGACAAACTTGACAACCTAGACAACAGTTTCATCAACATCCTTGATTGCTACATATCTGGAGCCATGGATCAGAACGAACCAGATATAGCTAATTTACTATTAAACATCAGAGATGAAATAATGATGCAACTACAACACTCCATGCCTGATGAAGCTCGTGTTCTTACTAGAGTTGCTGATATCTTGGATACTGCACAGAGAAGGGCCATACTGGGAGAGTATGTCCAACAACAACAACAACAACAACAACAAAAGCAAAAACAAAAACAGACTACATCATCATTGTCATCATCTCCATTAGAAACCCTAGCATCTACTGTAGATTCCATCATTAATGATATGGAGGCAAATTTAGATGTACCCGATCGATCATTACTAGCAAGGATGTGTCTGATAAGAGAAGAGATTAACAATATGATGATTCAAGATGCACAGCCATTATATGCCACCATGGTAGCTGTACCTCAGAAAACAGTAGCCTTCTTGAAAGAATTGCTTCAAGTAGATGATCCTAAAGTTCGTCAGGCGTATTTGGAAAAGGCGTTTCTTACAGACTGGGATTGGGTCACATCATCTCATGTTACCAGTGCTCAGAGACAGCAGGGGCCAGAGAGCAGTGGTGAGAGCAGCAGTGGTGGTACTGATAGAGAGGAGGAGAAGGAGGAGAAGGAGGAAGAGAAGGAGAAGGAGTATGAAACTGGAGCAGTGAGACCGGGTAGGTTTATGACATGTCTTGGTGCTATTCAACATGAAATGGCGAGAGATACTACTGTGAGTAGTAGTAATAGTATGACTAGAGATATAGACGCTACATTGGCAAAATTGGCTGGAAAAAAGGTGCTTAAAATAGATCCATCATCAGCTGGTAGAGTGACCAGTAGTAGTAGTAGTAATAATAATAATAATAATAATAATAATGAACAAGTATTGAAAAGGTTGGAGGAAGTCAAGGCAGATGCAATCGAAACATTAACTAAGATATCATGTTCTCCTTTGTAACAACAACTGGCAATTAGGAATATTTAAATATATCATTACGATAATATACATCTTTTGGAGTTGTGTCTAGATTTAATGCTGTTTCCAATGCAAGAGCGGCGTAAAACAAAATAGCTTCTTGATAAGGAGCTGCCATTATTTGTAGTCCGACTGGCATACTTCTTCTCTCTTTGTTGGAATCACCACCACCACTACTACTAGTAGTACACTTGCCCACTGGTACAGATATAGATGGAAGTCCTATAAAGTTGGCTAGGGTAATGAATCTCATTATTGTTGATGTCTGATTGAGATTACTCAATCCACCAGTCAGTGTCTGAGGCTGTATGGCTGGAGCAGTCACTGGAGTGGTAGGTGTTATGATGAAATTGATAGCAGTAGTACTAGAGAGTATCCCACGTATATTATTCTCTACTTTAGTTCTAATCTTTTGAGCTTGAATATAATGAGCACCAGTGAATCCAGCTGCCACTAGTAGAGTAGCTCTGGTTTCTAAATTTAATGATTGCCGTAGTGCTGTGTCATTCAAGGCAAGAGGAGACATGAAGCTTCTCATCTCGCTGGCAATGGTGACTGCATGCGCTGTTCTAAGCAAGTCCAAATCTGGTAAAGTGATATCAACTATAGACAGCCCTAATGTATCTTGCAGTACCTTTACTGCAGCTTTGCATTCTGCCAGTACCTCCGCATCACAATCCTCAAACCAAGGCCAAAATATGCCTGCAGTCAATCCTTTTAATGGTTGTTGACTGGAAAGTCTTAGGATATTAGGCAACTCCATACCATCACCTTCCTTATTATTATTCTCCTTCCCATTCTTTCTCCTACACCTCATGCCAATATACACCAACAATGCATCACTCACAGTCCCAGCCATAGGTCCCATCACTGACACACTGGGTGCCAGAGGGACCACCGTCTCACTCCTATGCCCATCTCCCACCAACACATCATGTGTTGTCTTTAATCCCACAATACCACACAATGAACTCGGTATCCTAATTGATCCACCACCATCAGTACCCACAGCAATAGGACATATACCAGATGCTACTAGTGCTGCACTCCCTGAGCTACTCCCTCCAGTATGACATCCAGTACAATGAGGGTTCTTTGGAGTACCTGCCACTGTATTCAGCCCAGTTATGCCAATACCAATTTCGTGAGTGTTGGTCTTGCCTATTAAAATACATCCTGCATTGATGAGGGATTGTACTGCAGGGTTGGTTGTTGTGACAGATCGTTTATCTGCCAAGAAGGAGGTGCCTCCCTTGGTAGGGTATCCAACAACATCAACCAGGTCCTTGACTGCAAAGGGGATGCCATCTAGGATAGAGAGGGGAGCTGATTGAGTGTATCTCTCTGTAGAGTCAGCAGCTTGTTGTAGGATACTCTGTGTGTTATAAGAGGCCATGATGCACATGTTGTCTTTATCGTCAGCTTGTTGAAGAGCGTTGATGACTTTGGTTGCCACAACTAGTGGAGTGGTTTTTCCAGAGAGGTAAGACTGGTGGATATTGTATATGTTGCCTGATTTGATGAGTTTCGAGGCTTCTTGAAGTGCATGAGCTGTGGATGATGGTATAGTGAATGAAGGACGTTGGTCTGATGTGGCGTTCCAGTCTTTGGTGTTTGGTGAAAATGTGGGAGAGAGGGAGTGAAGGTCGACGTCTTCCAAAGCAGGGTATAAGCCATTTCTAGCTATCAGTAGCCTCCGTAGTGGAGCTGAAGCTTCTGCTTCCATAACATTGACGAATAGACGCAAGGGAATCCCATAGAGAACTGGAGCTTTGAGTGTATGTGATTTGTAAATAGCATCGGAATGGCTGTTTTCACGTGACATTGTTGCAAGTATGCTAAGTATATGATGTATCAGGTATATATCAGCCCATAGTAATGCATTGCGTTAGCAGAGATGGCCAGTAGTCATTGGGTTTTATATGCTTATTTTTTACAGTATCAACAGCAGCAGTGGCAGGTGCAGCAGATGTCGAAGGCGCTGTTGCAGCAGCAGCAGCAATGGCAACAGGAGCAACAGTTTGTTTGGTGCTGTTACAAATGATGTCTGAAGTGACAGCAGCACTTTGGGCGGTGAAAAATGATGTTCCGAGCCAGTTTCACTCCCCTTTCTAAGTTAACCGTCTCTTTCTCATCACTGCCACACTTGAACAACTCTCTCTACATTAATGAACATGAACATCCTTGGCTGGCCTTCTCAAAACGAGCCCCAACCACTCCAGACTGGCTTATCCCCTCCAACCTCTCAAGCACCTCCTTCATTGATGGACGATCCTCTGGATCATGTGCCCAGCAAGCCACTATCAAGTCCCTCACCTCCTGAGGCACATCGGTCAATGAACCACCATCGATAGGAGGTCTAAACCCACCTGCCACCTCTACAGCATAATTTTCTACTGTTGAAACACCAACGATAGCTAGGTGCAATGTTATGATAGTGTGGAACCAGAGGTTATACATTAATATGGCAAAAGAGAAGACGTCTGCTTTTTCATTGTATACATGGCCTTTGAGAACCTCCGGAGCCATGTATCCAAAGGATCCAGTTTGTTGCGTCATATCGTGCATTTTTTGGTTCGTTAAGTTGTTCTGGTTGCTGGTAATAGCATTACTAAGACGTGTCCTAATAGTAGTATCACCACTACCAGTACACTCGCTATCTGATTTCATTGTTGACTGGCTCTTTTCTATTATGACGGTATTAACTCTATGAGCAATCTCCCTTTTAGTTGTATCGTGCTTTTTGTACAACTTAGCCAACCCAAAGTCAGCCAACTTGCACTTTGCCTTACTGAGATTCTTATCAGTCAGCAGGCAGTTTTCCAATTTCAAATCTCTATGAATGACAGTAGGCTTGACTGAATGAAGGTAGGTCAATGCTTTGGCGATATGAATGGACCATTGAAGGCTGTCAGCTGAGGTATAGGTGCTGGCGAAGGGGTTAACCATACATTGGAAGACAAGACTCTGGAGACTGCCACCTGCACAGTATTCTTGGACCATGTAGATCTCTCCTGAAGCTTCATCAGAACCAGCTCCCAGGCAGCCAACAATGTATGGATGGCTTAGCTTTATCATCAGCTTCCATTCAGACATAAATAGGTTGACATCGTCCTCGTCTGATACTAGTTCTGGTTTCAGGACTTTGACTGCTACCATCTTAGGCTGAGCAGAGCCCTTTGTGGTCATCTTTGCGAGGTCGACGTAAGCAAAGGCTCCTGACCCCAACTGTTTGATTGGATGCAGACGCTGCTTGGAGATGTAAGAATGTTCAAGACGGTCTCTCAAGGTTTCAAACTTCTCGGTAACTTTGAGAGCCGTATACACTTGCTTAGCTGCTTTCCATTTGCCTCCTGTTGCCTCAGGCACGCTAGCTTCTGGGTTTGACATCTTTGATTGAGCTTTTTAATATCTAGCTTTAGCAAACAAATACCGAGAAAATGTAGAGGGGATGCGATAAATATAGTGCTATAGTGGTGTAGTTATTGAAAGATTGGAAGAATTACCCACACCAACATTTTTCCGGCACGATATCAATCAAAAGCCCTCAGAGACCAGCTGCTGGTCTCTCTCCTCCTCTCTCCTTCTTCAGGCCTCCCATCATTATTATTATCTACCACCATCTTCAGCAGCAGCAGCCCTCTCAATACAACATTTAGAGCAGGTACATGTAAACCCATAGTCTCTCAACAACACCGTCCTCTCCTCCAATGGCAGCTCATCATCAATATAACTTATCGTCAACTCCTCCCCCACCTCAATATCACTCAACGCCAGCAACACTGCATCTCCATTAATTTCATCCTCCGTCTTGAATGCATGCATATTAGGTGTACAGCTATGATTAGCACACGACTGTAGGGAATAAAAGGCATTCCCATCACAACAAGATTCCTCTAGGACACTTTCAATTGCCTCTGCTATTGCCTTCATGATGACCTTATTACTATTGCTATTATCATCAACATCATCATTATTCTCATAATATAATCTCAGCCACCTTTGTAGTGGACTAGGTACATGAATTGCTAGATTATTCAACTCAAACATACCTATTATATTTCCCCATACATTTATATCAAACAAAGCAGGCAACAATAGAGGAATGTTCCCCCACCTGGTACTAGCAGTACTACTGAGAGCATGTTTTAGTAGATCTAATGATTCCATTGCCATCTCCTTCATATCTTTTCTAAATGAATCTTCATCGTCTACATCATCCGGAAGGGCTACACAGTCCCACCATGCTCCCTTCCATCCATAATAATATGGACTTTGCTTCCATACTGTGTGCAACCTACTATTAGTAGTAGTAGGAGTGCTATATGAATCATCATGTTGATCAGTATCCTCTTCTATAGCTAGTGCTGCTATTTGTGAAATTACCTGGGCAGCCAGTCTAAATATGTCATTAGTAGCATCAGCATGCTGATTGAATGCTTTGATACTCTCTGGTTTCTCGTTGTTACCAGGACAGAGAAGGGAGTGGTGAGATGTCCTGGCCTTCATCAAGCAGTCTACACTACAATACTTCTCTTCACAGCAATGATGATGAGGACAAGGTACAATATGCGTTGTCAGATTCAGTGTGTCTGTGTAAGGTAGTTTCAACTCTCCTGTTGCTAGAGCTGCCAATATGTCAGGATCAATAATGGGGGAGGAGGATGAGGGAGAGGGTTCTTTGTTACCATCACTGGCGTCATCATCACAACTGCCAGCGTTGCTGCAATGAAAGAGAAGTCTGGCTGCATGAGCTTCTAAAGAGCCAATGAATTTAAAGCATTGGTCGCATACTTGAGCTAATGGTTTGTTGTAAGTGTGCTGAATAGCTGCTGCAGGGGGTTCTCTAAATACTAGGGCGTCAGTTGTGAATAATTCGGTGGCAAACAAGGCTTTGCCCTTGTCGGGCGTTTGTCGGACTTGGATGTCTAAGTTCTGCGAGGTGAATTAGGAGCGATTAGTCACTGTATGATGTGTAGGGTACTGGAGTAATAAAAACTTACAGATGAGAAGAATACATTGGTCTCTTCTGGCGTTGGCATCTGCAATTCAAGACAAGATGATGTTGTCATCTTGCTGCTGCTGTAAGCTATGTTATTCTTTCTTAGCTTTATGGAGATATACCACAGTTCGTTGACGTATCGGTACCCTGATTTGTCGAAATCATTTGACCTTGAGACTGCAGGAAACGATGCTTAAAACAGTTCTTCCAGTTCATCCCGCTCTCTTTAGCTCACAGCGAAAACATATCGTCCAACGTTGCCTTCATCTGAGGTTTGCTACATCAAGATTACCCAGCTATTATGATGTGATTTAAATGCTTAGATAGATAGATTAATTACCATGAATGTTTCATATAAACCTTAATAAAACATAAATGCTGTGCGTACTCATAACAGTGTGCAGGGAAACAACTCTGTCTTCTACATTAAACTACAACATCCTCCAGATGTTTGTGCCGACATTGCCCCATCAGTTTGCAACTGACTCAAAACTTGCAGCACCGCCTTCATATTGGGCCTCTCTCCAGGATTTTCAGCCCAGCATTGTTCTATAAGTGTCTTCAAAGCATCATTAATTGGATACGACTTCCCAATTGGAGGTCTGTACCCTTGGGCCACTTCTTTGCCATAGTTCTCCACTGCATCGGGGGCATCTCCATTGATATTCAACAAATTACTGGGGATTGTTCTATGAAATAAGTTGTACATGACCATTGCAAATGAGAATACATCTGCCTTTTCATCATATTCCTGATTCTTAACAACCTCAGGAGCCATGTACCTGTAAGGATGGAGTGAGTGTTTCAGAGAGAAAATGAGAGAAGGGCATTTATCGCGGGGGGATCAAACTTACGCAAAAGAACCAGTCTGGCCAGTCAAATTGGCAGCTTCAATTGATATGCCGGTGGGTTCAGCGGAGAAGACTTGTTCCAAATGCTTCCTATGAAAGACAGAGCCTTTTATCCACAATGGGTCATCATCAATACCCGGTCCCCAAGATAGTTCTAGCTGACTTGTTATCATTCTACTTAATGTAGTCTGTCTGAATAACTTAGCAAGACCAAAATCGGCCAACTTACAGTCAGCTTGAGTCCACCTTTTACTAGTCAAGAGGCAATTGTCCAGTTTCAGATCTCTATGGACCACCTTTGGATTAGCAGTATGCATATAGTCAACTGCTGAGGCAATTTGAATGCTCCATCTTAAAGCATCAGCATCAGAATACAGCTTTGCAAATGGATCTATCATCTGCAAGCTTACCAAATGCTTCAATGAACCACCAATGCAGAATTCTTGAACAAGAAACAGATCGGCAGTTTGTCTTGGACTTTCAAGATCCTCTTCTTTCAAAGATGAGCCTCCTGCCCCTAGAAATTTAACGATATGAGGATGGTCAATCTTTCTGAGGAGCCTTACTTCAGTAAGGAAACTGAGAACCTCCCTTTCATTGGCAAACATATCTTCAAATAATGTTTTGATGGCAACGTCCCTACCTTTCCATTTACCCAGCTGGACAGTAGCAAAACCTCCTTCTCCAATTTTTTTGATAATCTTGAGTTCTGATCTGTCAATGTAGGTATCGCCAAGGCGTTCTTCCAAAGTAAAGTGTAGAGTTTCTCCCTGCCCATTGAGTCGACGGATAGCTGTCGTGGATGTGGGGTTGCTGGCTAAGGGTTGCTCGGGATTTGACGAATTATGAGCCATGTCGATAGTCATGACTTAAGTATAGGTTTCTCGTTGACAGATGATGGTCTCAGCGCTTCTTGAAGTCAGACAAAAGGGGATTTAGGTACACACACAAAAGTGATCTTGGACCTAGCTTAGGGCAAATAAACGGGGTATTTGAAAACGTTTCAAAATCCAAGAGTACTATGACACGATGACATGATAGTTTATGATGCGCAATTCACATTTATAAGTTTAATTCCATATTACAGGGATTTGTCTCTTAAGGCCTCCAAGCACCTCTTGGTCCCTGCAGAGAGCTCTCTCACGTCAGTCAGATTCTCTGTGAGCGATCCGGCAAGGAGAGGGAGGAGCGAGGGAGTCTGGGATTTAACTCCAAATATTGTGGAAAGACGTGGCACTTTGATTTCAAACTTACAACATAATATCAAACCAGTGTTTATAATCTTCGAACTCGCTCATTTAAACGCTGTTATCTTAAATATTCAAAGTCAGCAGAATGATCAAACATCGAGCAAATTATATCGAAGACGAGACAACAAACAGAGATCTTTTTGGTATAGCTCGTGGTAATTGTCTAAGCGTGCGTAGCAATGATTTAGAGCTGTGCATATCATCTACAATGCCAAGTCAAAACCCATCCCCGACTGACTCACCTTACTCTCCTTCACCATACCCCAGTGCCGCCAATGTGGTCAATATATAAAATTTACAAAAGACTATACCATCCAACCAGGTGACACTAGTCGTAAGCATCCAGATAATGATAAATCAATACTTAACTGCAACAGATGTGGATGTGCATGTGATGCTCACGTGGTGGTAGAACATGAGAATGAGAGAGAGCTCGGTAATGATGCATTTGCATTGAAACAATATGATACAGCTATTTTACACTACTCTAAAGCTATTCAAGCCAACTCTACAAATGCGTTATTGTATAGTAATAGATCAGCAGCATATTTACTCAAGGGGTGGCCTGAACAAGCTTTAACAGATGCTGAGTCAGCTCTAGCTCTGAGGTGTGATTGGCCGAAGGCACATGGTCGTAAGGCAGCTGCTCTCCATGCTTTGAGACGGTATGAAAAGGCTATTGTTAGTTGGAATAATGCTATTTCTTTAGATTACAAAAATATATTATTGCAGGAAGGATTAGAAAAATCTCAAAAGGCTCTGCAGAAATTGAAACAGCAGCTGCAGCAGAAATCTAGACCTCAGCAACAACATCAGAAAGTAGCAGCAGCAGTAATTGATCGCACTAATTCCCATCCTGAAGTCAAGAAGCCGGCTATAAAAGTTCATGCAGCTGTTCTAAGAGAAGATGTGCAGCAACCAATAAATACAGATCATCATCATATCAACATCAACAACAACAGTCATATGTTGCAAGCATTTTATCAACTCCAACACCAACATAGAAAAGTAAAAGAAGAAGTTGATACCATGGAGACAATGATCCATGCATTTAACCAACTGCTATCGCGTTCCTACATTACAGCTACAAAAGAGAAGTCAGGAGCATCATCTCCCATCATAATTGAGCCAGTGAAGCCACATCAACAGCAAGCAGGGGATGATGGTGGTGATGATCTCGATATTAATGCCCCTACTACTTTTATTGATGGCGAAGTCGAGTCAATATCATCATCAGAAGAAGATGATGAAAGCTCCAATGATGATGATAATGCGGAGGAGCAAGATAGTGATGAAGCATGGTTCTGTACAACAGTCAAGAAAGAGACCATACCTCCACCAGTAGCTGAGAAGAAGAGAAAAGATGCAACACCAAGCAAGCCTACTGATACAAGTGCCGGTCTAACTTTTGAAAGTCTAAAATCATTGTTTGGATCTGATACAACGGAGAAAGAAGGAGACTTGGAGGAGAAGGAAGAGGAACACTTTGTTGATGCTTCGACTCTATCAACATTTTCCAGCAGCAGCATCACACATGAGGCAGACCAAGATATTGAGGAACATGGCGGCAACAAGGGCGACAACAGTACACACAGTAGTAGCATTCCCAAACCAGCATCCAATGCCTCCCAGAAAAGCAAACCTTCTCATAGTTATGCTCAGGATATGAGAACACACAGGATGATGCAGGCAGTACAGAGACGACAGAATGCAGAAGCAATGGGTGAGATTATTCAAGAAACTGATAGCGATGTATTAAGTCAATCAAAGAGAACGAGGTGCAATGGTTGCTCTGAATGTCCTGGTTTTAAGATCATCTATCGTACAGTAGATGCCAACGATCCCGAAGTCATGTTTTACTGTTCACTGTGTGGATGTTCAGCAAACAATCACGAAATAGACAATGCGTGGCTGCAAGAAGAGGAGATGAAGAAGAGGAGAGAAGCAGCAGCTGCACAACAAGCACATAATTCTAGGACAATCCAGCAGCAGTATGCTCAGCGGAGGGAATCAGAGGCCTTGGCGTTGCTGGGTCTGTCGGTTCATGCTGATAAAAAGGCGGTGGCGAGGGCATTCAAGAAGCTGGCACTGAAATTTCATCCTGATAGAACTAGATCTACTTCCTCGGAAGCCTTTGTAGAGATAACAAAGGCATATGAGTACTTGTTAAGCATACATTAGTTTGTAATTTTGTTAGGAAGAAGAAAGCAGAGCATGCCCTTATCTTTACAGCTTTTACATTAGAACAACAAAATAACAAACAAACTAGTAGGTGCTGCAAGACACAGCAATGCAGGTCGACTGTCCATCATTATCTGTTATATCTACATATCTGGTACACATATACATAAAGCAATAGGTAGTTTATGGAGGTACTAGAATATTGTATAGCTAGATGCATCAACAATGATCTCTCTCACCGACCCAATGATAGCTCCAATTGTGAGGAGTAGGCAAAGATAGTCAAGACAGTACAAGAAGGATTTCTTCTTTAGGCTCATATTTGGATTCTGTTTCAATGTAGCTCTAATTGGGAACCAAACTGTAGCTGGCTGTTAGAGTAAAGGTGGGTGGGGGGGTGGT
>Ga0114919_10000032_pt1 | contig 72712 bp, 72 predicted proteins | sample BlataG_FD_88682 | JGI IMG/M metagenome (GOLD analysis project Ga0114919, IMG submission 88682) | Deep subsurface microbial communities from Black Sea to uncover new lineages of life (NeLLi) - Black_00105 metaG | ecosystem: Environmental > Aquatic > Marine > Oceanic > Sediment | place: Atlantic... | reverse complement strand
TTGCTATCTATGTATTGCTTTAATGTTGTATCTCTAGTTACGTACTCTGCCAGACCTCTTTCTAGCAAATCCATCAAAGCCAGGCCTGGATCATTCTCAGTCATAAGCAGAGCACTGGCAGATATCTGGACTTCAGGAGCGTAGTCAGTTGGTGATCCAGAGAGTATAGCAACTGCTGTAGTGGATGCAAAGTTATTGTCATTGCGGTCAGTGCCAGGGTTCTGGCCGGCTGAAGCAACAGCAGTAGCCTGGCTGAGAGGGGTTTTGAAGGAGCCTGTGACGCGTCGGCGTTTGGTGGGAATCCATTCAGCTTCTGGGTCAAAGTCTTCGTCAGAGTCATAGTGAACACGAGGACGCCTGGGACGAGTGGAAGGGGGTCTAGTGCCAGTCTGTTGCTGCTGCTGTTGTTCTTGTTGTTTTTGGAGAAGCTGCTGCTGTTCTTGCTGCTGTTGTTCTAGAAGTCCCTGTTCTTCCAGCTGCTTGGCAGTTGGAGCTCTCATCAGAGCAAGGATAGCCTGCCCAGCTTCTGTCCAATGGGATTTAGCTATAGCTGATTCGGTGGCAGTGGATGATGGAGCGATGAAGCACTTGTGGTAATCGAAAACACCGGTGTTAACGAGAGTGGCCAGCAAGGTGCCGCCAGCTTCATACTCTTGTGTGGCCTTAATTTTAGCGGCTCTTGCGTTCTGTTTGGGGGGACGAATTGGGGTTAGTGCGAGGTATCGAGATTGATCTGGCAAAATAAATGCGGGAAGGGCAACTTACTTTGAAACGCTGCTCCATTTCCACACCACGTTCTTGAAGGGCAATGAGCTCTTCTTCCAACGCGTGTAACCTCTCCATGTCTTCCATTCTACCATCATCGACCATAGGAGACATCATCAAGTGAGAGAGGTCTTCCTCATCGTTCTGAGCGAGGGCAGCAGCTACGAGTAAAGCATTATGAGCAACAGGACGTGCTGGCGTGGGTTCTAGACGCGAATTTGGTATTGGTTGTGATAGGCGAATTCCTGGACTGAATAGGGTGAAAGCTGCAGCATTATCTACAAACAAAACATCCTCTTCTGTCTCTGCCATTTTGTAATTCAACTTTTCCTTCTCAAGTCTTTGGCAGAATTATAGCTATTGCTTCGTTTCTATGAAATATTTGATGTGTTAGCTAGATTTGTGTGATTGATTGAAGTCCAGACGCAACTGTGTGAGGCATTTAAGCCCCTCCCTTCACTCCTAATTTTTAAACCGCTCCGATATATCGCAGGATACCCATGATTGCCTCTGTAAATTTTTAAACTTCAGGGGCTAATTGCGGGTTGGAGGCATCAAATTTTCAGTCCTTTGCAATTATATTTACGCCAAACAATCTTTCAGTAAACATTCAGCGCTCAAAATGAAGGCTATAAGGCCACGTTGTGCTGGTTGGAGGCATAATCCTCTCTCTATTCTTAAAACCCACTCATCTAGGTCACAATGCATTGGTCATGTTTTTAGGCATTCAAAACGATCATATAAGCATGTGACACTAGCTGAATCATCTGCCAAAGGAAATCGTGTAGCTTCAGAATCGATCCAATCTGTAGGGTACGACACACTGACGCAAGGCTCACTCTCTCTTTCAACCCCCACACATCTTCTCACACACCTATCCATCCATCCCTCTCTCTCTTTCACACAGGTCTAGCCTAGGAGAAGGTTCATTCGGAGCAGTCTTCCGAGGTACCATGATTGACCTTAAAGGCAACGTAAAAGAAGTTGTCCTCAAGAAGGTAAAACAGTCTGTCTCTGGTGCCCAAGAAATGGCAGAAATGGAACATATCCTCAATGTTTACACTTCTAAAACAGCTAGAGGATACGTAGCAGACTTTATAGGCTACTGTGAAGTTGGGCAAGATGATTATACCACCAACATCAACAATAATAACAACAATAGAAAACTCACGCCTGGTCTGTGGCTCATTTGGGAGTACCAAGGCAACAAGACGCTGGCATACTACTTACGCCGCAGAGACACCATAGAAGCTCTGGGCCAGGATATGGACATAGAAGACCTAGACCAAATAGTACCTACAGTAATCAAACAAATCTTAGAATGCCTAGTGCAGCTCCATTCTTCCGGCGTTGTACACAGAGACGTCAAGCCCTCAAATATCATCTTTTGTGAGCGCGACGGACGATTCAAGCTCATAGACCTGGGAGCAGCAGCTGATTTGAGATCGGGAACAAATTATGAACCTTCTAGAACCATTATGGATCCAATTTACTGCCCCCCAGAGGAATACATTCTCCCTACTAATACGATGGACATTGCAGCATCAGCAGCCCCAGTCAGACTGGCCATGTCGCCCTTTTTGTGGGCCAACCACCGCCCTCAATGCTTTGATACATGGAGCGTAGGTATCATTCTACTCCAGCTGTCATTACCATTTTTAAAAAGCTCTTCTGCTTTGAAGAACTGGACAGGAACATTCAGGAGGTGGGGATATGATATGGAGGAATGGAGAGCCAGGAGTGCGCTGCCAGCTCGTAACACCAAGATTCTGGATGCAAATGATGGTCTTGGGTGGGGGTTGGCTGAAGCGCTGTTGAGGCCACGTGCCATTGAAACTGATGATGATACAGGGGATGTGTACTTCTTGTCATCTGGTGGGAAGAAGAGGCTCACTGCTGAGGAGGCTTTGGCGCATCCATTCATTGTGAGAGGGGCTAATAAGAAGGTTGGTAGAAGGAGTAGGAGTGGTTTGAAGCGTTTGTCCTCATTGGGATCTTATTTTTTGGGACCTCTACCCTCCTCCTCTACTGGTGATGGTGATGAAAAGGATGATGAAGAGGGGAAGGAGATGGAGAAGAGGAGGAGGAAGAGTGTAGATGCCTCACAGCTTTCTAATATTGCCAAGAAGAAGAATAGACAACAGCAACAGCAAGGAGGAGGGGAAGAAGAAGAAGAAGTGAAAGCCAGTGTACTTGGAAATTTATGGGCAGTTGTATCTGGTAGTGGGAGTGGAACCAAGGGGTGTAGTAAAGCTAGAAAAGAAGCAGCAGCAGCAGCAACGTCATCCTCCTCATTACCTTCTAAAAGCATCAACAAACCTGCTATGAAGAATAAGCAATCCATGTGGAAAACATTCAAGGATCGTCTGTACAGCCTTGAAGCCAGAATTAGCCAACAAGCCAGTGCCACTGAAACACAAACTGCAGCAGTAGTCCGCCTTGAAAAGGAAGTAGCAGTGGGGAAAGCCTCCAAAGAAGAACTCATCAAGGCCACGTCTCTTCTTACCGAACTCAAGACTGGCCTGACCACCTCAGTAGGGGAACTAGATAGCTTGTACAGCTCTGCTCGTACGTTTTTATCTGTAGTGACTGGCAGTGGGTCTAGAGATAAAATCAAGGAGAAGCAAAGGCAGCTGGAGGAAGCAGAGGCAGCTTTGTTGGCTAAGCGGGAGCAATTGGAGATGATGGAGAAGAAGAAAGCAGCTGAGCTTGAAGAAGCTTTGCCTTTTTCCTCATCCTCCAGCAATAGCAATACAGCTGTAGATGCACTGTACCAATCATTGAAAATTACAAGTAAAGCAGTTATCTCTCTTGCAGACATGGCAGCAGCAGCAAAAGCCGATTATGATAGAAACAAAAAACAGCAAGAAGAAGCCAACCAGGCACGTAAAGCAGCCCAACTGGCTCTGGTCAACACCATCGAAGCCATTAACATCTCTGCCACATCATCCTGGCAACAAGTAGAATCAATCCTGGCCGAAAAGGCTGAGGCAGAAGGGTATAATAGCTTGAGTACTGTGCAGCGTAGAAATGTTTTCAGTACCTACGTAGATGCTCTCATCAAGGCTCAAGCAGCTTCCAAACGCCGAGCTGCAGTTGCTTTTGATCAACTCCTGGGAGAGTGTGTCAAATTCAGTGATGTTGAGTACACCTCCTTTACAGAAGCTCACGGCACTGATGCCAGGTTTCTAGGTGTCTCCTCTGCTGAAGGAAAACTGGCATTTACTACCCATATCGCTGCACTCAAAGCACAAGAAGAAGCAGATATAATCAGCGCTGCTGCAGCTGCTGCCAAGACCGCTGAAGTTGCAGCAAGACTTGCAGCAGAGCAAGCGTTGGCTGACAAGGAAAGAGAGCAGCTTCACCAGGCTGAGATTGCCTTCAAAGCACTGATGATAGAATATGAAGATCTAGTGGCTGGCAGTGGAGGTTCTTGGGCTGTAGTTCAGAGGAAGCTGTGGGGTAATGCCAAGTATAATGCTGGTACATTGGCTTTAGTGTTGACTGAGGGTAGAAGAAGGGCTCTTTTTGAGGAATACTACTCAATCTTGAGGGAAGCTGGGATTGAGGACAAGGAGGAAGGTGGTACAGAGGAGGAAGATGATGTTGATGACCAGCAGGAGATGAAGTATCTTAAATCAGAGCAAGCTAAATTAAGGGAAGAATACAAAAGAATGTCATTGAAGCTTAAAGACGTAGAGAAACAGCTGAGAGTACAGAGTTTATTAAATGTGTTGAACATAGAAGGTGATGGTCCTGTGATGGAGACGGTGGGTGAAGATGTGATATTCAAATTTGGAGATAGTCTTCCTCCTACTCCTGCTACTACTTCTACTAAATCTGCTGGTGGTGGGAAGAGTAAGGGTAATAATATTGGTGATGAGATTGAGAAGAAAGGGAGGAAGAAATCCTCTGTTGTAGCTGATAAGAAGTAAAGCGGCGATGCTATGATATGATACGATGTGATATGAATAGCTATGTGTGTGTGTAAGCGCCTTTTTTACGGTGATTTGATGTTGAAGCTAAGTAAGTAATGCAAGAGAGAGTAACGATGATATTGTATACTGAGGAGATCCAATTTTCAACATCGCAGTACATGTAAATTTATTGTATCACAGCATGGCATTCCCAATAAGCCACAGAAGCTTCATATGCCTCTTTATCAATACATACTCCACTCCCACCCTCCTCCCTCCCCAGTGAATTTCTCAACATGGTTATCGGTTGCATTGGCGTCTCATGACCTTCATCTTGGGCTTTTATTGATATTATTCCCCATGGAGCATCAGGGAGGTCTTCTGTCTTATCTTTAGAAGGCAGATCCTCGTATTCTTTGATCAATTGGACTCTAGAGTAGAGGATGATGTCGAGGTACTTTGCAGTGGGAGGGTTGGGTACGGCATTAGATGGAAACCACCGGGCGAGTACAGCAAGTTCCTCGGGTCTTCTTTTGATGTAGCCACTGTTTAATAGGTGTTTATTTTCTGGTGTGATCTTGAGGGCTCCAACGGTGGCGTCTGTGAAGTTGGGGATGAAGAGGTGCTTGCAAAAGGGAGCATACCCCTCGACAAGCGGTGCGCCGGAGAGGTGGTGAGCGTGGATTCTTTGAACAAAATCGGCTTGATCGTGGGATATTTGAGTGCCTGTGTAACTAGCATCATTCCATTGTCGTGCTGCAAAGTTGTCTAGGAAGAATGTGTCGCCTGCTGGAAGAGATGCCATCGTTCTCAAGATTGATCGGGTTTTATTGTGCTGGAACCCAATAGCTCTAGACCCTCTGTGCACAAGACGAGTGTATGTTACTTTCATACCTTATTCAATTATGTCTATGTTCCGTCGGCGAAAAAAAGAGATTTGTTTTCTTTTATCACCAACATTGTCGTTAACGACCACCATCACTCTCCCTCTCATCTCAATCATCATTCCTTCCTTACAAATAAGGGTTTTCCATCTGTCTAATCAAATTAGGAATATCTACACTCAAAGCATCATCTATCTGTTTAATCATATTCTTATCCAATTTAGGAAACTTGCTAATATCAAACGCTGATAATATTTCCCTATATCTGTTCACATCAGGAAAATCACCAGCATGCAGGTGATGCTCCCTCTGCACCTGCTGAAACTCAGCTGCGAGGTTCTCCAGCAGCCTCTCTTGAGCCTTCTTCTGACCAAAATATGGCATCTGCTTCCTCAGATGACCCACTATTAAGAAGTGAATCTTCGCTGCTCTCACTCGCTTGACAAACTCGTTGACCTTTCTATCACAGGATCTTGACGGGATGTCGTACAGATCATGGAGCAGATCTTCTTGCTCCTTTTCAAATAATACTTTACCAGATGGGTTGACATCATTTCGGATGGGGTTACCTGCGTTGAACGATCCAATGTACACTCGGCACACTTCAGGAGATTTGAACACTTTCCCCAGGCTCCACATGAGGGCACCATACACTCGCATTAGCTGCTGCTGATCTACTTGATCGCTTTTATTCAGCACCACTCTGACCTTGTCATCATGCCCTCTAAGCGCAGATATCACCGCTTTAAACTCATCGCTGATATCTAGCTTATATGGATCAAAGAGCAGCAAAATGAGGTCACATCGAGCAGCAAACCAAGCACATACTTGAATGAAATCGTACGTTCTTTCAATCCTCTGCTTCTCCCCAGACAACACACCAGGGGTGTCAACTAACGTCACCTCCTCCAGCAGCCTGTTCTCACATTGAGCAGCTTCAAATTTGGACAGAAAGCCATTCCCAAACTGAGACAGACCTTGGTATGGTTTATCTGGCTGCACTACCAATGTATTGCCGGGAGTTCTCCTCTCTTCAGGGCCATTCATCACCACCACAAACCTGTCGGTTGTGGGCTCTGGACCGATGTGAATGCCTGGGTAGTCACTCCCAAGTAAGTACTTGATAAAGGTAGTTTTACCAGTAGAATATTGTCCCAATAGCAATACGCTGGGTTTGGCTTCAAAATCCCCATCTACTAATAGTGGACTAAAGAAGTGACCGAATTTATACATGTCTTCTAGTTGCCTGATTTTAGTGAAGTAAATCTTTTTCAATCCTTCGGCAATGGATGTTGCGTCTTTGGTTGTTAGGGAGACCTTCTTCTTACGGTAGCCTCCTCCTACTCCTGTTGTTGTAGAGGTGCTTCCAGGGCCAGAAATCGGGGGATAGAATACTGGTGTTCCTCCAGCAGCAGCAGCGCCTGGGAAGGCTCCATTGCCTCCCATGAGAAAGGGAGATCCTGCTCCTCCTCCTCCTTGTTGGGCGCTCCCAAATGGTGGTGGAGAATACTGAGCAGCTCCAGGAGATGATGTAGATGGCTGTTGTTGCTGCTGATGTACGGGTACAATAGGTGGCGGTGGTGGAGGATGTTCGTCAGTAAAAGGGTTTCCAGTTGCAAGAGGAGGAAGCGGGGGAGGCATGCCCGGGGCATTGAAACCATCAGTATAAGGTTCATTTTGATGTTGAAGGTGAGGTTCGTGTAACCCCTTCATATGCGGTATTCCTATATCTGTACTGTCTTTAGCAGTCTTATAACTATCTAATGATACAACACCAGTTGACTGAGCAAGAGAGATGAGTTCCATGGCCTTGATGAAGGCGTTGAGGTCGAGAAAGCCACGGCGGGTGTGGTCTGCCGCTGCCCAAACTTTAGCTAAGAGGTCTCTTGGGAGATCGGATCTACTGAAAAACTTGACTGCGTCTGGGCCAGTGATCCGGCCGTCTTTGTCCTTGTCTGCCATTTGGAACCAATGATTATAGAGGTCGCGGTTGGCGAGTTGAGAGGAGGAGGTGAAGGTGGCAGCAGCAGCGGGGACTGCACCACCGAGGGGGGAGAAGTAGCTTGATGTCATTAGTTGCGTGTGTTGGTTTTGGTATTGTGATGAAGGGCGAGTGCAATTGGTAGTGGGATGGGCTGCGAGAGGATAGTTTTCAGGTTGTGGAGATCAAAATGTAACTAAAATCGAGTTTAGCTTCACAAAATACCCGTTGGATCTCTATTTGATTGTTCTTGGCAAATTCGGTTCATTAATTCGTCACAAAAACGGTCACCGTATGGACAGATTTCAGCCGTGTGCTTCAGTTTTAACTCTCCCTGACGGCGACAAGTTGCCCAATCGGGCGATGTACTCAAGATGGTGTTGATATCTCTTGTCAGCTGATAAACATACTTTCTAGATACTCTGGGTTCATGTTGATTAAATGAAAGTGTTTGTAAGTTTCAAAATGAGGCAAAATAATAATATTTTTTTCCTTTTGTCCTCACATGTCACTGCTGCGGGCAACAGGCTGTTGCTGAGCAAAGAAAGTAAATCAAACCCGGCAACTGGCCCCAATTCTACAACCTAAACATATCTCATAATGACTTGAGTAACGACTCAGTGGGAGCTAGGAGGGGAACAGTTGTGTGTCACCACACTGCGAGAACTTGATTTGAAAGGTTGCAAGCTCGATACAGAGGTAGTCCAGATTGATAGAAACGACTGGCCCAATCTACAGAAGCTGGACTTAGGTAGTGCCTACTTTAGAAAGCGCGGATGAATCCCAGTTAAATAAACCAAATGTATCATCATGGTTTTGATGTAATGTGCATAGTACCTCAACTTGATATGCAAATGTCTGCTTTCCAAAAGAAAGTTAGCCTCTCATTGCTATCAATTCATTCATTGATTGAATGGCGTCATCGTGTCGTGGACGAGGCTGCTCCTCGATATGCCTTCTTAGAATATAAACTCAAGGGTTTCACAACCATACATTAGCTTCATACTTTTCATACCTTCATTTCATTGAACTGTGACTCTAGATATTGAAATCGACGGCCCAAATAATAAATTAACCGATCTTGAAGATGAGCAAAGCTTTCCGATTTTCTTTGTAATTCTCAGATAATTAATGGCTTCAAGTGGTGGAGCATTCGGTGGTGCACGTGGATACCAACCTAAACCACCAGAAAAGGGCGTATTCCCACTGGATCACTTTGGAGAGTGCACTCATGTCAAGGACGCCTACTTGACATGTCTCCAGAAAAACCAGGCTGCCACTGACAACTGCAAGGAGCTCGCAAAAGCCTACTTAGAATGCAGAATGAAAAGAAGCTTGATGGCAGAACAAGACCTCTCTGAGCTAGGGTTTGATGATGCCAATACTACCACCACCACCAGCACTACCCAATCAAAATCAAAGACACAATGATTCAGTGCTGAGTCTATTACCGTCTTTCCCTGAATTTCAAAAAGAGAGAGCAGTATGGCATCACACACTGGACCTCTGATGAAGACAAATATATTTAATTATCTATGCAGCTTTATATTCATATACTATATGTAGGTACAAATATATTTAACTACACTATTCATCTTGACACATTGTCATATTCAATAATGAGCTACTACCTCCTTCCCCTCCTACCACCACCACCATCACCACCTTTTCTTCCTCCTAGTTGTCTCATTGCCTGTCTATGTTTAGCTTTATAATCTGACATCATCTCTTCCCTCCCTACTCTCCACACTGCTTCACTTCTAGCTCTATCACTCTCACTTATAAAGTTGGCTCCAAGGGGGAAAATATCCCCCAACATCTTCATTTCATCACCATCATCACCTTCTTCTTCTTCCTTCTCTGCATCGTCAGTATTATCACCTTCTTCTTCATCACTACTATTACTACTACTATTACTACTACTATTACTACTACTATGGCTACTGGAAATATCTGTTGAAGATGTATCGCTGTCACTGCTAGTATCATTTGTATCTACTGATGATGATGCCGTACTGGTATTCTTCTTCTGTTGATTTTGATCATGATTTGACGGAGACGATGATGTTATATCACTGTTGGTTGCACGGGGATCACTATCACCAGATGAAGTTTTACTGTCTGAGGATGGCGATGATGATGTAGTTATAAGGGAATGTTCAGTGCCATCTAATTGAGTAATGTGTTGATTGAAGTGGAGGAGTTGTTCTCGTTTTGGTTTGTTGAAAGCGGCCATTTTTCCCCCTTCTCAGGTCGTCGGCAAAGGTGTTGGAGAAACCAAGCTGTCCTATGCAACTGCAAATGCGCCTATATGGTTGCTTTGGAGGGCTATAATTAGATTACACAGAGTCTGGCAATATAACAAGGAGGCTCTTAACAGCGAGAAACTTTCGAATTGCGTTTTAAAAATCTTTGGATTAAATTGAGCAGTGCATGTAGATCGTATGAAACACGTCTATAATGTATTTGATATACTTATGGGTCGATTAAAATCAAAATAAAAGCATCAAATGTACTTTTTAACCTTTAATATGACGAGAAGAACACTGCTCGACCTGCGAGTCAGCTCCTGAAATGAAACTTTTCTTGCCTTCCCATGGCTATTGTGTTCCCAACCTAACACCTCACACTCGACAATTAATACCTTTGTATTGCAGATTACACATAAATTCTATTCTAATATCCCTCACATCGTCCTACATAAAGAGTTTTGATCAAAATGTCAAAAATACTACATCCCATTCAAACGTTAACTGGTCACACAGACAGAGCTTGGCACGTTTCATGGTCTCCATCAGGTATGTAAACTCTTAGAAACACCCAAATTCCACCACTATATCGACATTAGAACCAATGATTCTTCCAATCCCCAGGCGACATCTTGGCAACTTGCAGCGGCGACAAGACCATCCGTCTCTGGGCAAAGCACCCCTCCACCGCCTCCTGGCAGTGCATAGCTCTCCTTGAAGATGCACATTCACGCACTGTTCGATCCTGTTGCTGGTCTCCTGATGGTAGATGCCTCGCTACAGCTTCATTCGATAGAACAACTGCCATTTGGAAATGCATTGGACCAACCGACTCCAACAACAGTAATAATTGGGAGAATGTCGCCATATTAGAAGGCCATGAAAGTGAAGTAAAAAACGTAGCATGGTCCCCTAGTGGCTGCTTCTTAGCTACCTGTGGAAGAGACAAAACTGTATGGATTTGGGAAGCTGCAGCTGGTAATGAATACGAGGTAGTAGATGTCAAACACGGCCACTCTCAAGATGTCAAAACAGTAGCCTGGCACCCTTCTGGAGAGCTCCTCGTGTCGGCTAGTTATGACGATACCATTAAAGTATGGGTGGAAAGTGATGATGAGTGGATATGTGGGCAGACGCTGCAGGGGCCAGGACTTGGGCATACGTCTACAGTGTGGGATGTGATGTTTGATGGAGAGGGGAGGAGGATGGTGTCGGTGAGTGATGATAGGACGATGAAGGTTTGGTCTTGTGATAGAGATAGCATTGGTAGTGGTGGCCAGCCTAGGTTTAAATTATTATCTACAATACAGGGATATCATGAGAGGACTATATTTAGTGTGGATTGGTCTAAAGAGGGGTATATAGTGACTGGAGCTGCTGATAATAGTATTGCGATATTTAGAGAGAGAGGTGGTGGAGGAGGTGGTGGAGGGGTGGAAGGGTTTGATTTGGTGACCAAAGTGGAGAATGCTCATAATTGTGATGTTAATTGTGTGAGGTGGCATCCTAAAGAGAAGGGAGTGTTGGCTAGTGCTGGTGATGATGGGAGTATCACAATATGGCAGTTTAAAGAAGATGAAGCCTTGTAAAGACAAGAGGGACAAAGCATGAAGTGAAGGAGGAGAGAGGGGGGGGAGGGAGGGGGGGTTGACTTCTCTAGGCAAGATAAAATGGACGGGTTCATGTTCATTTGATGCTAAATTTCAATTTAAACAGCGTCTATTGATCAATTTCTTACGGTTTATTCATCTTCTGAGCAAGCAAACATGGCTGAGGGTGCAGGGGGAGAGCAACCAGCAGTCCTAGGAGAAGACTTCAAATACGTGGCAATAATAGAGAATAGAGCTAGGGAGGTCGGCCTTGCTACTCTAGACTCTAATGGATGCTTGTATTTAAGCCAAATCAACGAAACCAACAGGTCCTATACAGCCACACTGATGCTCCTCCAAATATTCCAACCCATCTCTCACCTGCTCATCTGTTCCTCCACGCCAGACCTTCTTGAAGTTGGAGTCAACGGAGCTACAATTCACTACCCTCAGATAGCACTCATTAGAGCAGCATTTGATGACTCCCAAGGACATGCTCTTGTTTCCAAGTACACTGGAGAGGCATTAAATGAGCTCACTCCAGGTACATATTTAGCCTATGGATGTGCTGGCGCTCTCCTCCGGTGGCTCGCATCAGAAAAGCAAATCACCCCTCGATCTTTGGAAGTAGCCTTCCTTACAAATGATACATACATGCAGCTGGATGCAGCAACAGTGGAAGCATTAGAACTCACAGAACCACATAAGATGAGCCATAGCTTCAATGGAAAGAATTCCAACATCTATAACAATAATGGTGGAAGTTTGTTTTCATTTCTTGATGCCACATGTACCAGAGCTGGATCCCGCCTTCTCCGTGCCAACATCCTCCAACCATTAAGAGACATCCCCACCATCAATGCCAGGCTGGATGCAGTATCAGAGCTGGTGGTGATGGGTCATGACGTTGATGATCTCCTCTTGTCATCTACCCAAGAAGCGTTGAGTCGGATGCCTAAAGATATGGACAGAGTCCTGTCTAATTTGACCCTAGTAGTAGCTAAGTCAGAATCAGGAACACTCCGTCGTATTGCTACTTTCATTCAAAGTTTTATATTGCTGAAAGATCTGCTGCAATCCCTACCTCTCCTTGCTGAAGCTTTGGAACACAGCGAATCTTCACTGTTGCAGACAGCCAGGAACGCTGCACTCCACCCTTCGTTCAAAGAGCTCCTGCAAAGGCTGGCTTTGACTTTGGAAGAGAATGCTACTAGTTACAAGAATGCATTTATGAATAAGACACAGCAGTGCTTTGCTGTCAAGGCTGGAGCAAATGGCCTATTGGATGTTTCAAGGGGCACATTTGGCCGGTTGACTGAACAGGTACATGAACTGGCAGATGAGTACAGATGTAGATACGATTTGGATTCATTGAAGGTTCAGTATAATGCCAAGAGAGGGTTTTATTTTACCTTTCCTACTCCTAGATATAAAGGTGGTGGGGGTGGGGGTGGGGGTGGAGGACAAGGAGGACATCATCAACAGGGAAATGAAGGGGCATCTCGAAGCATGTATAATGATGATGACCATGATGATGGGGATGATCAGCAAGGAGGAGATAGGGGTGGATACCATCGTCATAATAACAATAAGGATAACAACAAGCTCCCAGCCTGCTTTGTCTTGTCATCCACCGCCACATCCAAATTAAAACAATACACAACTGCTGAGCTCAACGCCCTGAATGCCCGTCTCATTGAAGCTTCCAATGACTGCATTGTCCTCACTGAACAGGTACTTGATGGACTGTCCAAGGAAGTATCTACCAATTATGACCATCTACTTAGGAGATTGGTGGATAATATTGCAATGCTGGATATGCTGTGTGCATTTGCTCGTGTAACTAGTGATGCATCTGCCTCTGAAAATGATAATGATAATGATGTCCTTATGCTTGGGGATGGTAATATCAATAATAATAATAATAATAATAATAATAATAATAATAATAATGGTGATGGTAAGAGTATGAGATGGACGAGACCGATAGTGATAAACACTGATACAAAAGTAGGCATGATCTCAATCAAAGAAGGAAGACACCCAGTTTTGGAAGCACTAGGAGGCTGGGGCAGCTACCGTTCCAACGACGCTCTCCTCTCCCTCCATGCCTCTTGCCACATCATCACAGGCCCCAACATGAGCGGTAAAACCACATTCCTGAAGCAAGTAGCCATTATCTCCATATTAGCTCAGATAGGGTGCTATGTTCCTGCTTCTTCTGCAATTATTGCCCCTCTGGATAGAATTATGAGCAGACTGGGCGCCGGGGATTGCCTTGAAACTAACAAATCTAGCTTTATGATTGAGATGGCGGAAGTTGCTCACATTCTAGACCATGCTACTCCCAGGAGCTTGGTGCTGATTGATGAGCTTGGAAGAGCTACTTCTACTGCTGATGGAGTGGCCATTGCCTGGGCCGTGGCTGAGAGACTGATTGAGAAGGGCATTCCAACGCTGTTTTCAACACATTTCCCCCAATTGTGCGACTTGGGGGTAATGTATGCAGCTGCTAGGTCTTGGAAGTTTGATGTTGACACTAGTAGAGGAAGGCTGGACTTTTCTTGGAGACTAAAGGAAAGGAAAAATACAGGAAATAACTGTGCAGGAGGTGGTGGTGAAGATGTAGATGGATATGGACTACTCTTGGCAGAGGGTGTGGGTTTCGGTCAAGAAGTGATGGTGGTGGCCAGACAGGTGGCTGCACAAGTAAAGGCTGCAGAACATCCCCGATCTCTTGGAGATGGCACAGAAGACGAGGAGTTTAGGGTTAAGAAAGAAGATAAAGAGGCGCATGATGCTGTGTATGAAATGGCAAGGGTGGTATGGGATGTAGAGAATGGAGGAGTGTTGGATGAGGAGGCGGAGAGGACGTTCTTGGAGAGGCTGGTGGAACTGAAGAAGAAGAAGAAGAAGAGCAGCGAGGGAGAAGGGAGACGGGGATAATGGTTTGGAATGTACTGGTATGGAATCCAACTGTAGATAGAAGTAGCATGTATAGCTTGTAATAGTAGAGTTTAGACACGCAACGGGTTTCCTTGCTTTCTGGATGGATTGATCAAACACTTGAGATGGCATCTGGAGAGATCAAGAGCAGGGTCTATGCTCGTATAGGGCTTTTAGGAAACCCATCCGATGGCTATAACGGTGTGTGTATAGCTGTATCCCTTGCAAACTACTGGGCTGAGGTTACCCTCCTCCCCGCTTCCACAATAAATTTCAATTCGGACCCGCTCTCGTTCCCCTCCCTCAATGCTTTCGCCAAGCACATCCAAGACAATGGCTACTACGGAGGCACCCGCCTTCTCATGTCCATCACCAAGACCCTTTGGTCATACTGTTGGAATAAAGACATCCACCTCCCTCAGGGCCCCAACAACGGTTTCTCTCTTTCCTATGCTACCAACATCCCTCGCCAAGCTGGTCTCTCCGGCTCCTCTGCCATCGCCTGTGCAGCCCTTACCTGCCTCATCCAACACTATAACCTCCAAGACAAAGTCCCTCCCTCTGATCGGCCTGGCCTTGTCCTGGAATCTGAAAGAGATCTCGGCATCACAGCTGGGTGGATGGACAGAGTTATACAAGTGTATGGAGGAGCAGTTTTTATGGATTTTAGGGAACTCTCACTTAAAGGCAAGGGAAAGTTCCATTCCATAGATCCCCCCTCTCTACCCCCTCTCTACCTTATATATCCTCAAAAAGACCAAGGGACGGGGAAAGATTCAGGACAAGTGCACTCAGATGTGAGGAAGAAGTGGGAGGAAGGGAACCATGGCATGAGGATGATGATGATGGCCGTGGCTGATCTGGCAGTGCGAGGAAGAGAGGCAATTGAAAATAGAGACGTAGCTCAGTTGGCTACATTGATGAATCATAATTTTAGGATGAGAAGGCAGATATTTGGAGATGCAGTGTTGGGAGAGAGAAATATAGAAATGGTAGAGGTAGCACAGTCGGTGGGAGGGGGGGTGGGAGCGAAGTTTACAGGGAGTGGAGGTGCTGTGGTGGCGGTGTGTCCTTTGGGAGACGAGCAGGTGGAGAGGTTGAAACAAGCCTGTCATAATGCAGGGCTATATTGTATAAAAGTGGAAATAGGTCCTGTTCATTTTAGTGCTGAAGATGATGTCTAATGATTAATAATGGGTTAATTTACATGAGCATAAGCAACAACTCACTCACTTCCTCCCTCATTCTCTCTAGACCACAAGTTTTAATAGATTTATAAATGCAGTAGTAGTAGTCCGTCTAGTGAAAACTTTTTTCAACACATTGTAATCGACTCAACCCAACAACATGGTAGCAGGATTCTCCAAATACCCCTTGAAAGCAGCCAACCACTGAGCACCCACAGCTCCATCCACCACTCTATGATCACAACTCAAAGTACATTGCATAAATGTTCCCGTCTCGAACTGCCCTCCTCCTCCTCCTCCTCCATTACTGGCTGGAACGACTTTTGGCAGGCCAGCTCCAACAGCAAGGATGGCAGCTTGGGGTGGGTTCACTATGGCAGCAAACTGAGAAATGCCAAACATACCCAGATTGCTGACTGTAAAGGTACCTCCAGTAAATTCTTCTGGCTTGAGTTTTCCGGCCTTTGCTCTGCCGGCTAGGTCTTTGACGTCTGCTGCGATTTGAGCAAGACCTTTGCTGTCTGCGTCTTTTATGATGGGAACCATCAGGCCTAGAGGGGTCTGCACTGCTACGCTGCAGTCTACACTGTTGAATTGGCGTATGAAGTCCCCCTGCCAGCTGGCGTTGACTTCAGGGACGCGTTTGCAGGCTAGTGCTGCTGCTTTGATCACAAAATCGTTCAAACTCAGCTTCCCTACTCCTCCTTCCCTATTATTGGAAGAGGCTGCAAGTGTGTCATTTAACTGCTTCCTCACAGTCATTAGTTGATCAATACGTGCAGAGATTGTCAAGTAGTAGTGAGGCACTTGCTGCTTTGATTCCAGCAACCTCTTGGCTGTAACCTTTCTAATTTGTGTGTTGGGGATATCGGTATACGGGGTGAACAAGCTGTCTGATGGTACTGGACCCTCTCCTCCTTCCACAGCTCCTCCAGATGCAATAAAATGCTCAACATCAGCAGCTACAATACGCCCATTGGGTCCACTTCCTTCTCCCATATCGGTCAAGGAAACACCAGCTTGAGCTGCCAGTTTCTGGGCATATGGACTGGCGATGATTCTTCCTCCTCCTGGTGATACAGCTTGTTTTTGTTGCTGTTGTCTTGGATTTGGAGCTGCTGCTGCTGGTTTAGATGGAGATGGTGGCGGCGTAGAAGGAGCAGCAGGAGCAGGAGCAGCTGCTGCCTTTGGTGGAGCTGCAGATGTTCCAGCGGTAGCAGCATTAAAATCTTTAAATGCAGAGATATCTTCTTTATCAGTAACCAACACCAACACAGGCACTCCAATTGGTACATCTTTACTCCCTTCGCCAACTAGTATCTTGGCTACAAACCCATCTTCCTGTGCTTCCCATTCCATGGTAGCCTTGTCTGTTTCCACCTCTGCAAGAACATCTCCAGCTGATACTGCATCTCCCTCTTTCTTGTTCCAAGACATGATGTTACCGGAAGACATTGTTGGGGAGAGGGCTGGCATGGAAAGGAGATCATGTGTGGGGTAATTGGCTGCTGAAGAAGATGGTGGTGGTGCTTGAGGGGATGCAGCCTCAGAAGAAGAAGAAGAAGCTGATGCAACACCACCACTATCAGGAGAGTAATCTTTGAAAGCAGCAACATCAGCCTCATCCTCCACTAATATAGCTACTATCTGTCCTAATGGGATATCTTTGGATCCCTCAGGCATTATAATCTTGGCTAAAAAGCCCTCCTCCTGGGCCTCCCATTCCATGGTAGCCTTGTCGGTCTCGACTTCACATAAAACATCACCTGGTTGAATGGCGTCTCCTTCTTTCTTCTTCCATGCAACGATATTGCCTTGAGACATGGTGGGGGATAAAGCAGGCATAGCTAATGGTTCGTGTGAAGGGAGAGTAGACATAAGACGAGCAAAGCCAAGCTTGTTGTTATTAGTGATGGTGGAGGTGAAAGAAATGGCGGTGTTAGAGAGGTGATGGCTGGGTGATGATAATGAGGATGCTACATGTGAAGATGATGAGAGGGCTGCTAAGGTAAGGAATGGTCTTGAAAGGGTGCTAATGCCATGCCTACTGGTGGTTATTGTTGTTGTTGTTTCTGTTGCCCATATGGTGGAGAGTCTGCCGGCGAGGAGGAGACCTTGGCGACGAGACATTGATTAGATTGGTTGGCCTAGGAAACGCTCTGGAGAAGAAGTATTATATTAGACGTTTAGTGGATGGTATGATGTGCCAAAATATGGGGCGGGTGTCCTGGATATGAGCACCACAGTGGAATATAAGAGAATAAGATTGAGATGATGGGGTTAAGTCAAACGAGTGCAAAAACTGTAGATACAGGAGCTGACTAATGGATTTTCTCAATCTATATTAGTTTAAACATGATGATGGATTGCCCTGCACTGGCGTTATATGAATCAAACAGGGCACCCCTCTCCAGTCCTCTCTCCAGTTTTGCTGCTAAAGCCCTCCCCAGGTTGTTGGCGGCCTTTTAATCGAAGTAGGCTTGCAACAAACACGCCAATTCTAATCGTACATGCCAGCTTGGTTCGTCGGAATATCAAATAGCGGAGATGGCACACACTCTCGCTGCACATGGATTTCAATCACTAGGGCTAGCCTCTAGGGCAGAATTGCAGTCTCCTTTCCGTCTGCCCACCGGCACGCAGCTAATTTCAAAGAGCTCACACTTTCTGAGACCATATACCGCAGTTCAGACTCGTTCCTCAAGGCTAGTGCCAAAAGTCACCGCATCCGGTGGGGCCGCTCCATGGGCAGGCCGACCTCCCGCCAGGCTCGCCCTCGAAGACGGCTCTATCTGGCACGGCACCGCTTTTGGTGCCGCAGGTACTGAAGTTGGAGAGTGTGTCTTCAACACCTCACTTACTGGATATCAAGAAATTATGACAGACCCCTCTTACAAGGGTCAATTTGTCGTCTTCACCTACCCTCATCTCGGCAACGTCGGCATCAACCCTGAAGACATGGAGTCCTCCAAATGCCATCTTGGTGCAGTCATCGCCCGTGACCTCTCCATCAAGGTCTCCAACTACAGATCCACTATTACTCTTGACGCATACTTGAAGGAACAAGGTGTTTTGGGCATCGCCGATGTCGACACTCGCGCCATCACCCGCCGTCTCCGCGTCATTGGCTGCCTTAATGGCGTCATCACCACCGATACTTCCATCTCTGATGACGAACTTCTCCAGAGATGCAAATCTTGGACCATAGTAGGCAAGGATCTCATTAAAGAGGTCACTTGCACCGCTCCTTATGAATGGAAGGGGACGACTGAAGACGAGTGGGAGTTTGCCGAAGGGGTGCGTAAACGTGCTGGAGGCAAGCCCTTCAAGGTCGTCGCTTATGATTTTGGCATCAAGCTCAACATTCTCAGACGTCTTGCATCCTTTGGTTGCCAAATCACCGTAGTACCAGCTGACTATCCAGCTTCCAAGGTCTTAGAAATGAACCCAGACGGTGTCTTCTTTAGCAACGGTCCCGGGGATCCTTCTGCAGTACCATACGCTGTTGAAAACGCTAAGCAAATATTAGGCAAGAAACCAGTGTTTGGCATCTGCATGGGTCACCAAGTCTTGGGGCAAGCCTTTGGTGCCACCACCTTCAAGCTCAAATTCGGCCATCACGGTGGCAACCACCCAATTAGATACATCCCAACTGGTCGCATTGAAATCAGCGCACAAAATCATAACTTCGCGGTAGACCCAGCCACTTTGCCTGAGGAAGTAGAAGTCAGTCATATTAATTTGAATGATGGTACCTGCGCTGGTCTGTGGTGCCCCACTAAGAAGGCTATGACTATTCAGTACCATCCAGAAGCTAGTCCTGGTCCTCATGATGCTGATGTGTGTTTTGAGCAATACATTGAGATGATGGAGGCTGAGAGGTCTGCTGTTGCTGCTTAGAGAGAAAAGTGTATATGTGTGTGTGTGGGGGGGGAGAGAGACACACATAGAGAGAGGGGAAGAGAGAGAGAGAGAGAGAGAGAGAGAGAGACTTATTTGTATTGATTGACAGCTGTTGATCCCTTCTTTTTTCCCTTTGTTCTTTTATTGACGTGTAGCAAGTGCTGCATGTCATATATATACATTGCATATGGTTGCACTACAATAGAATATAATGAGATGCATGTTTTGTTGTTGTTTATTTCCTTGGTCTTGAGAAGACTCTCTGTAGAGAGAGGCCAATTCTCAAAAAATTCAAAAGTCAAGTGAAAACACCAGTGTAACATTATGATAAAACAACAACAACAACAGCAACAACACTATTATCTATAGATACACACATCCTCCTTGTATACAAATATTCTATCTTGAGAAGCTCCATACTGCTTCTTCTAATGAACTATCATCATCCTCACTAAAAGCACTACCCAACTCCCTCCTCACCAATGCCTCCAAACACGCCTGCCCCGCCTCCCTCTCCAGCTCCTCAATCCTCCCTGCCTGTATAAAACCATTAGATTGCCTATCAGCCAGGGCAATTACAGCTGCAGCTGCTACTATAGAGCCTCTACTGCATCTTGCTAAATCTAGCAGTTGGAATGTCTCCATTTCTAAACTGACTACATTAGGGTGAAGTTTCAGTAGGTGGGAGAGGATGTGGTCATTTCTGTCTTCAAAGTGACTGGACCGTCGGCCTTGGGACGCGTAAAAGGAGTCTGCAGTGGCGTTGAGGCCACTTACTACGTTGTGGGTGCCTACTCGGAGTGATGCTTGTTGTTTTATGAGGGTTGCTAGTTGTTCATCTGCTACCACTGGCCGACTTATCATATAGGGTGCTATACTACCATTACCACTATTACTATTAGCATCATAATGGTGATCTAGATCATGAAATGCATCTGGATTTCTTCTAACAAAAACAGACCCTGGATCAGACACAATGATGCTCCCTAATGAAGCTGGCTGTTGAAGAGCTCCACACGTGCCTAGTCTTACAATAGCCATCTGGCCATCTACAATAGCTCTATGCTCTCTAACTACAAAATCTAGGTTTGGTGTGCCCATCATTGTAGATACAATAGAAATTGGGGTTCCGTTGTACCTGCCGGTGATGGTGAGGAAGCCACGAGTGGATTCCAACATGAAGAGTCGGCCAGCAGAGGGGGTGGGGGGAGAGAGGAAGGAGGCGAGGAGGAGGGCCCTTTGTTCGCTGCCTACTGAAAGGAGTCTAGGGGCAACTTCTCCTCTTTTGCAGCCTAGGTGGTATGTGCGGCCATCGGGATCAAGAGGGAAGTTGGCATCCTTGAAGGAGCGTTTGTTGGGCCCGAGGATTTTAGGATTAAGGGTGGCTGAAGTTGTGGCAGTGGTGTCGGGGGAGGATTTGGAACGACAACCACGTCTGATTGTCGTCCATTTTCTACTTCCTTGGTTCAATGGTATTGATGAAATGAATAGATTGGAGACCATGGTATCGATCAGTCTAGGATAAAGCGTAGAGCGGAGAGAAAGGCTCTATTCCATAGTCAATGCTGGCAAAATAATTGTTGTAAGAATAGAATTAGGCGACCAATCTAGAGGCACATGCTCTACTTGAGACTTAATACGGGAAATGTACGTTGTTTTGAGCACTGTAATCGTTTGTATGCACACGATAGCACCTATAGGTAGCTACCCCCTCTTCTTATAATTTCTGGAGAGCACTCCCAACCGCTCATCCTATCTCACCTACATCATCCATTCTGTCACCCCCATAGGTATAGGTAAAATACACAATCGCCAGCAATTGCTTACATCATAGTATGCATATCAAGTCTGTCAGTCATACTACTACTGTTAGTAGTAGGGTCATTTCTATATCGAATAATTCATTTTTCTTCTTCCTCGTCATCATTTCTCTAAAAACCAAAACTCCATTACCACCATATATTTATACAACCACACCTTCAAGCTCCTTCAACATAGCAGCAACCTCACTCTGAGCCTTCTGATTTCTCACCGCAGCAATATTCCTCTCGTCCTCCTGCCCTACCCTAACATCTCCAACTTCTTTCCTTAGCTTTTTCACATACCCACGGTACTGGTCAAACTTATGGCCCAAAAGGACCAGCTTCTCTTCAAGTCCCTGTTGCCATACCTGTACTGCCTGTTTGAGCTGCGTCATAGACTCTGCATCTTTATTTTGAGTGATTTCCAGGTCCTGGGCTAGAGAGGTGACTGCAGTAGCAGTGTCGTGGAGTTTCTTTCTTAGGTCGTCAATGGCATCTTGTTGATTGCATCCGACTTCAGCTGCCATTTGGAGCTCGATTTGGACCTTTTCTTGCATAGCTGTAATGGCTGCTTTGTTTTCTGTCTTGAATAATTCAATAGATGATGCAAGGGCAGCTATTGCTGCATCTGCTGCTTGTGTTGTCCTTGTCCTTGTGTCTGCCAGTTGTTCTTCTGTCCATTGCCGTTGAGCTGCCAGTGCGTCTCCAACCAATCTTGCAGCTGCTGCTCTTTCTTTAGCGTCTGCTGCTCTATCTCCTACTGCTTCATCTAGGGCGGCTTGCAGTGCTTCAAACTGCTCTGCTACTCTGTCTATCACATCAGCGACTGCTTCCCTGGTTGATTGCCTTAGCTCCTCCAACAAGGCAATGTTTCTGCTTCGGAGTTCCTCAATTTGGGAATCTAAACCTGCAATTCTGGCATCTGACGATGCAGTTTTGGCTTCTAATGCCTGTACACGTCTTTCTATAGTAAAACGAGACTCTTCTTGGTCATGCTGGAGGACAGCGACCTGGCGTTGGAGCTTGTCAATGCAGGAACGGGCCTCGGCGAGTTCGCCTCGGACGTCGAGTTCCTTGAGTGGTGCCAGATGTTGGGAATCGCTCTCTAGGCGCTTTACTCTGTCTATAAGGTCACCAACAGATACTCCCTGTGCAATATCGATAAAAAAAAATGAGTAAAGTGAGAGAAAATTTCAAAATATGACCAGCAACTTTGATAACCATAACAACGTTTAGATCCATTTCAATCTCTAAGAAGCAACACCATTGCAACACTAACCTGCTTTCTAAGGCTCATATTATGTTCTGTCAACTGTTCGCTCAATCGATCCAGCCTATTCAATCGTAATGAGTCTGGACTTGGCGTTGCTCCTTTAGGCGTGTTGCTCGCCATCATACCCGGAGTGCTATACCTGGTACTGGACATCCTTGGTCTATTTACAATATTTCAAATCGTCTGCTTCAAAACTGCAAGACGTTGCCAATTTCAAAAAAGAACAGACCCTCACGCTCTCACTCCCAACCCCCTCTCCCATACATCTCTCTCTCTCTCTCTAATCTCAAGCTGCTGCTGCATTACTCACTCCCCAGCAATCCCAATCCCAGCTGCTCAGTTCTTCCCGCCAGCCACAACACCCACAATAATTCTCTTGCATACCCGGCCTGGCATCACAACCAGCCCCCTCCTCCCTCTCCTCCTCCCTTTCTCCTTTATCAAGAGGTGCCCCCTTCACCTCAAACCCAACTTGCCTCCCACAAACAATGCATTCCCCCTTCTTCATCAACCCCCCTCCTCCTCCTTCTTGCATCCATACATTATCACCATCTCTCTTCTCACCCAACACGTCACCCCTAACATCATCACCATCAGCTGCCAGATAGCTCAATGGCACATCCCACAGCGGTGCCAGATTCTCTCTCCTCCTCCATGGAGGAACACTCCTCAACCCTTCCTCCAAAAAGCAAGCCTCCATTTCATCCAAAATTTCATTCACCACGTACTTGACCTTATGGAAGGGCAGGACCATCATGCTGTTGTCTCCAGGCAGGGAGTCGATCACTGATTGGTAGCGTCTGTTGGCATATCCCAATCTCAATCTTTCCTTGAAACCTGGGTCGGCAATCCAGATGGAGTAGGAACTGTCATTGGGGTTGTTATTATGTGGGTCGTTGAGTTTGTATGATTTGAAGATGATGAAACTGTGGCGGAGTTTGATCTTGAAGCCACGACGTTGTTGATGATGATGGGTATACCCTCCCTCGGAGGTGGAGGTGACTATTTGGACGTCGGTGAAGAGAGGGGATCCAATTTCACGGAGGAGGTCTGCAAAATGTTGGAGAGAACCATCACTACGTTCGTAGACTTTGTGAACCAAGGATGATACCTGTAATGTGGTAGAAGAGGGAAGGGGAGAAGGGTAGGGTTAAGGGTGGGGTGTGAGGGGAGTGAGGGCGTTGCAGTGTGCATCATCATAGGAGGGAGATGAAAGGGCGCCTTGAGGGCAGGACTAGAGAGAGAGAGTGGTGTTTGTATGGATCTAAATCCTCCATCAGTCACTACTTCTATTGATATTGGTGGGAATAGTAAAGAGAAAAGACAGCAGGCCTCTGATTTGCCAGAAAGAGCAGCAGTATGCTTATTCAGACAGGACCCCGAGAGTAGTAGTAGTACTGATGGTAGTAGTGATGACGACATCATCAAGCAGCATATCACCACTCAATCATCACATTTATGTCAACCCAACATATCGATGATACTCATCCCTCATATAAACGAGCGAAAGTTATTCAAACACCATGTAAATGCCTCCATTCCTATTACCTTGGAATCCGAACGAAGCATTGGGAGCATATACGTATCAATCGTATTATGGTAGGTGTTAAAGTTACGATGAACGCCAATCGGCGTCATCTCCTCTTCAATATCCATATTAAACATTAAATCGTCCATCTCTGGTTCCGATTTCTGAGCCAATGTGGTTCTATGAAGCCTGTGATCTAGTGGTCTGACGTTGTTTACTCGCATTTTATCGAATCATATTAGAATTTTAATGATGATGCCTCAGATTTCCTCGCATTTTTTATAGGAAGAGTTTTGGTTGATGTTGGTCTTCCAGAAAAAGACGTGGCACACGCTGTTGGTCAGTTAGACAGACTTGTTGTTTGACCCCCAACACCTCTCTACGTCTCTTTTTCTCTCTAATGATGATAAGGTTCATTCTTCAATATAGTCCACGCCCTATACAACTGCTCCAACAAGACCACATTAGCTACTTGGTGATTCATTACCATTTTGCTCAACGACACTGTTTGAAATGCTGCTTCTCTCACCGCTCCCCCATGTCCATATGGCCCTCCAATGGCAAATACAAGGCAACTGCATCCATCATCACTGGCTTTTAGTAGCATGTCTGCCATTTCTTCAGATGATATGTGGGTGCCTCTTTCATCCAGGACTATGAGACGATCGGTGGTGGGGATGATGGCTTTTAATACTCGATCTGCCTCGGTTTTGACTGCGATCTCTACCTCCTTGGCATTCAAAGGGTTCGTTTTTATATTTATTTCAGTTAATTGGGTGTATCTGAATGTTTGCTTAATGTAGACGGGATGAGTAGGGTTTAGAATGTAAGGGAATCAATAAAGTGGCAAAGGAGATCATCAGGCATCTGTAGCTATTGACAGCCATGTCGTTCGTTTGAAATTAATTGTGCTTTTGTCTCACCTTTTAAGTTTGACAGCCCATTCATCTGAAAATGCTTTGCTTGATTTGTTACTGCCCTTGCTGACAGTTATTATCTTGATAGGAATAGGTCTCACAGCATTGAATTGCTGTGCAACTATTTTCATAATTTTCCACTTCTAAATATTGGCTATTCCGAGCTTTAAAAGAGCTTCATCGGTGTCATGATGGATCTAACCATGGCATGAATTCTGTAGTTTTCGAAATAATGCAGAAATTGCATGAAGATTGCTATTTCTCTTCTTGTTGTATCCGACTACTTCTGAAATGGCACTCATTTTTTTTTTGGGTTCAGCTGTATCACTGAAATCTACCAGCCCGTTCAGTAGTATAATCCAAATTGCAGCCGCCTGAATGATTGCAAGTGACCTAAATCAATGCAATGGGTGATAGGCAGTGTGAAGTTTTCCCCCACCTGTTATTCGAGCACAACCCCGACTTCGTTTGGCAGAGAGCGTTGGCTTTATATATATAATAAGACACCTCGGCATAACCTCTTCAGAATTCCAGTTCATTTATAACCACAGAGAATAACACTTTGACTAAGAACTACCGTTAGCTTATAAGGGAATATTTGTGACGCAACTGGACCTTATTATTATAGTTGAGGAAATGCGTTCGATCTGGGAAACTGTGGTTGCGTGTATCATTTTGCTCAACGTAGTCATCTGTGGTATTGGTAAGTCTACACTCTGATCATTCAAATATCCATTAAACCACAACATTCGACCACACGTCGTCACTCTCTCCCATTCCCCGACTCACTGCCCCATCCTCCCTCTCATATATAGGTGTCGACCTTCTCCGACGTGTAGCCAAGACCAACAATAATAGCATCCTTCTACGCTGCTGGAACATCTTCAGACGGAAATTTCCCAATTTAGGAAGAGCAGCAGTCCGTTTCACCGACCTCTGGGATAGATTCACCGACGCCAGTCAATTAGAATTCCAAGACCGGCTTCAAATCTTCTGCGACGGCATCGGAGAGTTCTTCGAAGATGCTTTAACTGGATTTGGAGACTGGTTTGAAAATTTTCTATCACTAAGTGCAGCAGAACAAGACGCTGCTCTATGCGGAGTCCCAAAGAAGAAATTATATCCAAACGATATTCAAAGAGGAGTAGGTCCTTTAAGAGTAACATGCTGCTCTGTGTGTCTGGATGACTTTAAAAAAGGGGAAGAAGTAAGGATACTGAGGGGGTGTAGGCATGTATTTCATTGCAAATGTACTGATCTATGGTTGTATAGGAGGCAGGTATGCCCTGTTTGTAGGCACGGAATAAAGTTATAGTCTGCATAGGAAAGGAATGATGCCAGCCAGCCAGCCAGCCAGCCAACAATAAGGTGGCTTTTTATCAATGGATGCTTGTATGTAGATACACCTCGTATGTATAATATATAATATAAGTTGTTGTCTTTTTTATAGTGATTATTGTAATCTGGTTATTAAGAGAGGGTGAAACTAAAAGGAGAGGGCTGCCATTCAGCATCCGGATGGTGAGCAGACTGGGCAGAGAGAGAGAGAGTAAGGAACACGATGCTGAACAGGGAGATTCAAAAGCTTTGATGGACACTGTCAAATAAACCAGTGTATTTCGCTGTATTTTGAATTTTGTAGACATAAATAATGATCAGCGTTGATTCAAGAGGATGCTCTATCGTACTGGGAAAGAAATAAAGAATTTAATTTGATGGAAAACGTTAAGTTCCCTCAAGGGAGAGTGAAAGCCACTATTAAGCACGCCGATGATCAAGTGATAGACGTCAAACATGATACTAACAGCCGACAACCGATCGAAAAGGAACTTCCTCCAAATGATCACCTCTCGTCTCTCTCTCTCTCTCGTCTCCTCCGACACCACAACAACCTCACCCATCACCTCTTAAGCCAGCAAACTGGAACTTCTCTAGCCAAATCAACCCACCGATACATCCTCCAAAAGACATATGCCAACTTCAGTGCTATCAAACACATCCCTCTACTAGGAAGACCAGATCAACCCTGGCTGGCTCCTGGCAATCAAACCATCTATGAGGCTGGCCTCCTTGATGAGCCTTTTGAAGTTGTAGACTTTGACAGTCAAGGTGAACTCCTACTGGTTGCAGCATCTACTGGACATATAGCTGTATATGACTCCCAAGACTTGCTTTTATATAACAACAATGACAACAAAACAGCGATGGACCTTACGAGGAACAACAACAACAACAACAACAACAACAACAACAACAGTACCAGTATGATTATGGTGGATCCAGTGTTAGCACTGTGGACAGGAACCACCAACATATCTGCAGCCAAATGGAACCCACTAAACGAAAACATCATAGCCATCACCCACACATCATCTCCTCTAGTCAAATTCTATGATTTAGATTACACCCAAGGCAGTCCTTGTCAGACATTGGAAGTACCGCATGCGCCCAGTGGAAGCAACATGGTCGGTAGTACTGCCAGGGGCCTCCACTCCTTTATCTTCTTATCCACCAATAATAATAACAATAATAATAACAGCAGTGGTAGGAGTAGTGGACACACATATATGTATGCAGCAGGCAGCAGTGGAGGTCAAATTCTGCTATGGGATGGTCGGATAGGTCGTCGTCCCGTTGTCGCTCTCCAGACACCTCCGGGGAGACATGGATATAGATCACCAGTGACTAGTCTGCATCAAGCTGGTGGTGGTAGCTTGCTGATAGCAGCTACTTCTCTAGGAGATATTTCTGTATGGGATCTCAAGGGAGGAGCTCAAGACAGCACTAGTGGTGGCGGTAATAATAATAATGGTGGTGGTGGTGGTGGTGGTAGAGGAGCTACAGTGCAGTTTGGAGGAGTTTTATCTGCACACAAGTGCATTGAAAAATATAATATACATGCAGCATTAGCAGCAGTGCCCGGTTTGTTGGAACAAACACCAATAAACGAGTCTCTTCGGTTGCATCATTTTGTACAAGATCCTACATGTGACCATAGGTTTGGCTTTCAGATGAGTAATGGATGGGCAGGCGTGTTTGATTTGCTGGCTACAGTTTCTTCTTCTTCTTTAGGAGCAGCAAAGGTGACGCATTTATATGCACCTCCACAACCTCAACTAGTCAACACCAACAACAACTCTCGAGATGGTACTACTACTACTACTACTACTACTACTACTACTACTACTACTACTACTACTACTACTACTGTGATGGCAGACAGCCAGACTCGAGATTTAACCGCTGTTGGAACACAGCAGCAACATCAACCACCTGCTCCAGTCATCTCTATATATAACTGCAAAGGTTGCTGGCTCTCGGCTGGAAATACATTTGTTGCCCCTTATTGCAACAATAGGAAACTGGCATTTCTAGACTTTTCACCAGGCACTCATGCTGGATGTGCAGTAGAAGATGGTACCGATAAGCAGGATGAATGGCATTCTTCATTCAGATATGCATCTCAAGTGATCGCTGATCATCACCACCATCATAATAGAAGCACAGCAATACAATCAGCGGTGCTGGTAGATACACCCTGGGGAGGAGTGACATGTGTAGGAGCCCATCCAAATAAAGATACAATTATAGCTGGATCATTTGGAGATCTCAGAGTGATGAGAATGGTGAGGAATGATAAGGATGAAGAGGAAGAGGAAGAGAATGAGGTTGAAGAGAAGGAAAATGTGATAGCAATGGATGAGGATGGTGAGGATGTGTAGGCATAGGTGTAGCATTTCATAAATTGATATTATAAGTTTACAACAAACCAACTGACTAAACAAAACTAGGTTCTATTACATTTACATGATGGAGCAATCAGTGGAGCTCTTTTTCTTTCTTTTCGTTTCCTCTGCAGCCTGCTGCTCCCTTCTCCTCTGTCTTTCTACCTCGTCTTGTTGCTGTCTCTGCCTTCCTTGCAGTTGAGCTTCTTCTTCTCTCCTAGCATTTTCCTCCTCTTCCTGTTGCAGTTGCAGTGCCAGTGCAAAGTCAGAATCTGACCCATGACCACCTTCTATTCCAGCTGTGGTAACAGCAGGGACAGGGGCAGCAACAGGCCTTCCTCCCCCACCGCTATCCACTCTTCCTCCTTCTCCCAATATACCCACCCCACCACCTCCTCCTTCACTATTACTATGAGGCTGAAATGGAGAAAAATCAGGCCTCAACAACTGATTATCGCCGTCAACAGTAGCAAACGACTCCCAGGCAACATCACTCTCCCAGAGATATCCCTGATCTGTCATCAACAGAAACAATCTCCCATCTCTAGGATGCTTATACACCACACTAAAGTGATTGTTCCTAAACAACACTGCCAGTTGACCTGATTTTAGACCCTCATGGAGACCAACCACTCCAGCGTGTGTTAATTGACTGGAGGTAGCATCTAGGAATTCTTTGATGATGAGTGATTTTTGGATCTTGGTGTTGGGTGACTCCTGTTGAGGTTGCTTGGAAGCTGATTCCTGCTGCGAAGATGATAACTGTTGTTGTTGTTGTTCTAGATTAGCAGAAGATGGATTTGTATTTGTATTAGGAGGAGTCAGTGGTGGTATCTTGCGGCTGTTTTTGTTATTATGATTATTTGATGCAATCAAGGCAGCTGAGGATGTTGATGTTGACATTGATCCAGGAGGTAAGGATACTGATGAACCAGTCACCTCTGATTCCTCTTCTTCATCGCCGTCCTCCTCCTCCTGCTGCTGCTGCTGCTGCTGCTGCTGTTGTGATGAGGAAGTAGTAGTACTGTTGCTCTTAGCCCCAGGGGTCATTCCTGTTTTGAATTGATCCCGTATCACATCTGATACTAATCTGCTAATGGTAGAATCCGTAGGACTGCAGAGACTAGATACCGAAGGTGTGGTTGCTTCTTCTTTAGTGGGTGATGATGTTGCTGCTCCTTGTCCTTCTTCTTCCTCATTGTTGTTTATTTCTAATGTTTGTTTCAATGCATTGGCCAGCATATCTGCATCAATCACATTCAATGGTCGTTTTGGAGGCACGGATACTGTGTCACTACCTTGTTGTTGCTGGTTTTGGTGTTGAACACTGCTGTCACTATGTTTAGGTGTAGCAATCTCACCAAGTACTGTAACCAAATCAATAACCAGCTCGTTATAGCTCTTAGATCCAATAGCTGCAGCAGTGGCATCATCTTGTAAATCATAAAGCCAGCCGTGAACCAGTTCCATACGTAATAGGTCAAATATAGCAGTCTCTTCTGTAAACTCAAAGGAATGGATGGTGTCAAATTTGACATTGACGTCTATACCAGTGGCGAGTTTGGGGAGGAGGTCGATTGCCTCCTCAATGGAGTGTTGTAAGTTGGCTTTGAATTCTTCACTTAGACCTGGTCTGTCTATAGGATTGATGTCGAGGATATGTTGAGCGACGAGAGCAACGAGACGGTCTTGGCTGACTTCTCCGATGCCTGGAGGGAGAGAGATATGGCCTTGGAGAAGGAGGATGTTGGCGATGGCGAGAAGAGGACATGGACCGTTGATGTCTTGCAAAAGAATTGGGACTGTGCGACCATTGAATGGGAGGTGTTTCACCTTGTAGTGAATCTCTTCTTGAGCTGCCATAATGAAGAGACGCGGTGGGAAGATATATCGAAGTGATCAATAATTTAAAACCCACTTAATTTAGTTGGCTGTCACAGCAATTTAATGCTCGTTACCGACCAAGTACTTTATGCTTCTGAATCGAAAGTAGAATGAAAGTTGAATATTGGGTTAAACGTCAATTCATCGCAGCTTTAAACCACCTCCACCGCCTCGGATCCCACTCTTCTTCGCACCCCGAGTAAGACTTTTCACCCCTTCATACCAAAACCGTTGCTTAAAATTCCTTCACAAACAAGAAAACATGCACACAAACATCATTTCTTTCTCTTCAATCCACGTTCATCCTCTTTCAAAGGCTCCCACGGCGTCTCCACGTTAAACAATGTCGTCCTATTACACAACACAATCCACTGAGCAGCCCCTGCCCAATTATTAGCCAGCCTCAGCACCACACTACCCAGCTTCCCTATAACTCCCCCTTTACTATACAGGAAATCTTCACTTGCATTCACTAGGTTGTACCTGACATTACTACTACTTGCCATGAAGGTTCCCCATGCGGCAGCTACTCCTTGGGGAGACTGGACAGTGGCGGGTGGAGAAAAGGCAGGGTCCAGTAGCTCCCTGGTTCGAATGAGGGCGTGTACTGCACTGGTACCTAGGAAACCCATTGTACTGCCTACACTGCCGTATTGTACTGCTTTCAAGAGGAAAGTGCCTGCCCGATGGCCTATTGTGAATGGAGGAGTGGAAGTTGAAATGGAGCTTCTTTGGAATACGTGGGCAGGTAGGGCCTCCACCCAAGCTTTCAACCTTCTGATTCTAGTACTACGACTGTTGGTACTGTTGGTACTGGCAACGGCTCCAATTTTTGCTAGAGCTGTAGAAGCAGTGGTAGGAGCTAGTAAATAGACCAAGGCAAAATCACTCAAGAGTGATATGGCCAACTGACACAATGTAAAATCAATTTCAGCCAGGAAATCTTCTCCTCTCAAGTTGTAATTAACTCCAAGTATGATAGCAGCATCTAGGCCACATTCAACTAGTAATTTATAAGTAAAGTCAGGATCTGCAGTTATTCTATCTTTCACTCCATTAACTAGTAGTAGGAAAATATTGGTAGCATTGTCTCTGGAGAAGGGTGCTCCGCTGCTGCCACCATTGCCGCTGCCACCTCCAGAGTTGCCATCACCGCCATTGTTATCATCACCATTGTTGTTGTTGTTGTTGTTGTTGTCACCATTGTTGCCACTGTCTGTTCCTTCATTTAAACTATTCAGGACATCATCTGTAGATTGTTGTTGTTTCTGCTGAGTAAACACAGTGTCTGGTCTTAAGACTGCTGCGCATGGTTTTAGTCTTGTTTTCCTTCCTGTGTTATTGTTGCTACACCTTGCAGAGGAGGAACATGATGAAAAGAGCACACTGAGGATGATACGATGATGGTGATGGTGATGATGTTGCTGTTGCAGTGAAGGGGATCGCAAGGTTGGTGGTGGAAGTGCTGCTATTGTTGGAACTGTTATTTGCCTAGAAATTATCATGAGAACTATTGTTTTTTATGGTTTCTATCTATAAAAATATCAGTGTTGTGTTGTGGTGCTATTATCCTGTGGTTTAGGAGTCAGAAGAGGTTGATTCGCAGCACCCAGCCGAAGAGCAGAAATGAGCTGGCGTTCCTCTTTGAGATTCTTGCGACGGTTGGCCTTCTGACAGCGAGAGAGACCAGAGAAACCCCACTTGGGCAACCAAGCCCTGCCACCAGTTGTTTTCTTTACGATCAAGAGCGCCCTGTGTATGGAAGATGGATGCAGTGAGTGAGCGAACTGTTTGAAATTGGAGCAAACCCAGGAATGCACAATGGAATCCAACTCTGTTCTGGCAAGATAAGCTACTTTACGAGATTTGGTCATACATACCTTGACACAAACACCATCTACTTGCGATTGCGAGAATATACTCGCAATGTATATTTGTTTCCACCGGGAATCACTGGTGATGAAATTGTGGGAAGTTCACTTGAGAGAGAGGACTATAGAGTCTCCCACCTGTTTGATTTCAATTTTTTGTAATATTGCAACGGTATGTACCCTTATTTGCACTACTCCTATTCTTACGTGGGTGGGCACAACCTTCCCCACCTGGCCTTTTCTCTTCGTCGCCTTGACCGACTCCCAGCATAAGAACAGCAGTTTTCAAGACGTGCAAACTAGAACTGTGGTTTAAATCTGATTGTTAATATGTGGGACGAAGGATTAGATGAGCTGTTGGCAGGCCAAGAACTCCCCAAGGATGTTTGGGCAGAAAAGGTCAGCAAAGTCATCGCCGACATCCAGGTTGATGACACTCCAGTGCTGGCAGTCGTAGAGAGACTAGGCAATTACCTTAGCAACGATAATGATGCACCAAGGACCAGGTCCACTGCACTTTTAGCACAGGTAAAAAACGTGCAAATTCAAGCGCACCACAAACTCAACCAATCCTCCACCGCCACCCTCGCCCCATCCCTTTTCTGCTCACACCCCTCACTTCATCCCCTCAAAACCCCACCCCCCACCACACCACACACACACACGAAAACACACACAGGTCATAAAATCCTCCCCTGCCTCTTTAAAATCAGATGCAGACGTCCATCATTTAGCACAATTCTTCACCTCCCGCCTGTCAGACTGGCCAGCCATCGGCGGAGCTCTCACAGGCTGCCTCGCCCTGGTCAAACTCCCCCCTCCCTTCCCCCTCTCCCCTTCTGACACCCTCTCTATGCTCCGTACTTTCTGTGCTGTTATTTTTGTCAGATCTTTAGGAGTAGAATCCCGTATCAATTCTCTAGATTTATTACACATTCTTCTGCAATCCCAAGGTCAGGCAGCCTTAAATCCAGATGATGACAATGGTACTGATAATAGCAAACTACCATATGAAGAGTGTGACATCATGGAAGCAGCCATCACTGCTCTAGATGGAGAGAAAGACCCCAGATGCCTCCTCAGAGGCCTCTCTCTCCTTTCCTCCACCATCTCCCTCTACTCCACCCAGCCTGAACACTCCCTGGCGTATGGTAAACTAGAAGAATCAGTAGATGAAGCATTTGATGTACTGTCTTGCTATTTTCCTATAGACTTCACCCCACCTCCCAATGATCCGTATGGGATTAGCAAGGAAATGTTGAGGGCGGAATTGCAAGGAGCGATGGTATCGTGTCCGTTGTTTGTGGATCAGTTGGTGTCGTTGGCTTTGGAAAAGCTGTCGTCTGCTGTCAGAAATGCTAAGGTGGATGCTCTAGATGTGTTGGCCTTGTCAGCTGAGAGACTGGCATCATCTACTAACAACTCAACAGCAGCAGCAGCAGCAGCAATATATGATAAAGGAAGGGAGATGTATTTGAATCAATTGTCTGCAATATGGGCTGCTATTAAACTAGAAATCCAGTCACTAGCCGACAACAATAGTGATAGTAGTGGCGGGGGGGGAGGAGGGCACACACTCCCTTCTTCTTCTACTTCCAAACGTCAACCCCTGCTCCTTGCCAATGCAACCACCACTGCATCCCGTATTTTCAAATCATTCCCAACCCACCAACCACTCATAGATTTGGTCCTTAAAGATGCTTCCATCACTGAAGACCTGATCAGCTGCCTAGCATCGCCAGTACCAAATCAAGAATCAGAGACATTTCATAGGAGCGTAGGGAAAATTCAGGCGTCTACTGCAGCTTTGAGTGTGCTTACATTATGTGGAGGGGAACCTAGGAGACAAGCACTGAGTTTGGTCCTTCCTAGAATCATTAACATCTTAGATACTGGTAATATTAAAAAAGAAGAAAAAGGGAGGAAGGATATAGAATCGCAGGTGTTGTGTTGGACAGTTATAGCTTCCTTGCTTCAAGGAGAAGAGAGAGGAGAAGGTGAAGAGATACAAGGTATTCTGAAGAAGGTCTTCCATATGAGCTTGAGACAAGAAGAAGAACTGGAAGAGAAGGGTGGTGATGAAATGAAAGTTGACGAGAACGAGGAGGAAGAGGAGGACTCTACTGACAATGAAATGATATATTGGTCCAGGGAGGCTTCAGAATATAATGTAGTGAGGTTGGAAACGCAAAAGTTGGCTGCATTAGCTGCAATATGTGCTACACTCGGCAATGCATCACAGATGAGTGGTGGTGATGGTGATGTTGAGCAGGCAGTAGCTCATGTGCTCAAGTTAATATCAACCAACAATGCTAACAGCAGCAGCAGTAGGAATAGTTTGAAGAGCCAGGCAGTGTGTGTCCTGTATAGCATAGTAACAACACGATCAGATCTGTCTGAGAGGGTGATGCAGGCTCTCATGGAAGCAGGAAACATCTCTGCTATTCAGATGCTCTTTAGAAGAACAACAACAGCAGCAGCAGCAGCATGCAGGGCATCACATGGTCTTCAAGTTCAGATTATTGCAGCATTTGATCAAGCTATTGTGGAGCATCTTCTCAAAACATCTCAGGCTGAGGAAACTTCTGAAAAGAATAAACTAAAGCTGGTAGAATTAACTCGAGGTTTGCACAATATTATAGAAGATGCCACAATGGACAAGAGTGGAGTGGATAGTAGCTCTGTGAAGGAGGATGGACTTGGGAGAGCATTCAGTAGCCTGGGTTCTCATATCTATCAAGCACTGCTCCAAACTCAACATACAACTACTAATGATGATGATGTAGATGGTTGTGTTATGATTATCTATCAATCATTTTTGGCAGCAGCAGCAGCAGCACCTTCTGGTATGGGTGATGGTACTAGCACTAATAGTACTGCATTTGATACAGCTCTGGAAACTTCACTTACCATGCTGTCCAGCCAAACATTCAACAGCAAAAGTTCAATGGCAGCATGCTGTGCTGTGATTTGTGCATCTCCATCCACCATTCTTCAGCAAGCTTGGCAAAAGACATCAACAGCAGTCAACACTAGCAGTAACCTTGTCACCCTCTTAGTCAATACAGCAGTACCCATTACTACTACTACTGCTGCTGCTGTTGCTGCTCACTCTCCTATATATGTGAAGAAGTGGGCTAGTCTTGCTGCAGCCAGTCTTCTCAACAAGGCAGTTTCAAAAGAAGATGTAGATGTATTTTGTGATAGTGCATTCAACACCTTCTTGTCAGCATCATCAAAAGATAAAAATACTGACGATTATTATTGGAAATGTGTAGCTGATGTCACTCGGTCCTTGGCAATGAGAGGAGCTCATAAATCGTCAGATAAACTCCTCACACAAATCATTCTCCACCCATCATCAGCATCAGTATCAGATGTATATAATGCCATTTCGTGCCTGGAGACCATTCTTTCTCCCTCAACATCAACAACATCAACACAGAATCTCATGGTATCTAGATCATTATGGCAGCAAAGGTTTTATTCAGTAGCTATGAACAAAGTCTTGAAAATGCAGCAACAAGAAGGAGAAGAAGAAGGAGTAATGTTGTTTATGGCTGCACTGATCAAGAATGGTCCTGAAAAGGCAGTGATGCAAGATCTGACTCGTTTAGGTCATCAATTACCTCCCTTACTGGCATCACTAGCATTCTTATCTAAAGAAGATGACCTTTCTATAGATTCTAACAGTGCAACATGTATATGTCATCTTCTGTTGGGGGTATTATCATTCATTAACAAAGGACTGGCAGCAGACAAGGCCAGCCTCTTTCTCCCAATAATGAACAGTTTACTCGCCCAATTAATATCCCTTGCAACAACTTTCAACCCTGTCTCAACTGTGAGAAAGAGTGCATTTGATTTATTGGCTTTAATTGGGATGAAGGTAGAGTATAGTCAGTTGCATGGATATAAAAGTCAGGTGGTAGAGGCAGCAATTGCCGGGCTTGATGATGCGAAGAGGCATGTGAGGAGGGCTGCTGCTGCATGTAGGCTTGCTTGGGTATAATACTTATAATAATAATAATAATAATAATAATAATAATAATATAGTAGTACATTAGTAATATCTCTATCTGTTACAGACACACAAACCCATGTACCTACAGTATATACCTGTATACACACAGATATTCATTACTTCTTCTTCTTCTTCTCGATAGCAGACACAGCCGCAACAGCAGCCTCTGTCGCCAATCTTGCCTGTTTCCGATAATACGCCGCTCTCAGCTTGTGATGCATATCCATCACGTATCTAGTAGCGAGCCCTACCGGAATTGAATGCATAACAGCCAACATGAGCCCATGGAACCAGTAAGGGGTAATATCCGGCCCCCTCCCAATCACTCTCACTGCAGCGTTGGCCCAGACCTTGGGGGAAGGCGCATCCAGCCTGGCTCTCTTGATCTTAGATAATTTAGTGGTGACGAAGAATGGGGCTTGATCTTGTACTGTGACTCCAGAGCTGGCAAATTCATCGTACATGGACTTGGAGAAGTGGTTGATGTAGGCTTTGGAGGCAGCATAGACTGAGAGGAGAGGACAGGAGGGGAGGAGACCACTGCCAGAGCCGAGATTGACAATGGCGCCACGTCTTCTCTCTCTCATGCCTGGGAGGACTAGCCTGGAGAGGATGGTTGGGGTGAGAATATTGATGTTGATAAGGTTGGTGATGTCCTGGGGAGTGAGTTGATCCAGGTATTCTGGGTGATCGTATGACATTCCTGCATTGTTGATCAAGATGCCGACTTCCAGGCCCTGAAGAGTGGCGGCAATCTTGTCAAAGGTTTTGGCATCTCCTGTGCAGAGGTCTACAGCGCAGATTTTGGTTTCTATGTTGTATTTGGAGGAGAGCTCTGCTGCACAGTCGTCAAGGCGGGATTGGGTGCGGGAGATGAGGACGAGGTTGAGGCCCTTTTTGGCAAGGGCGTGGGCGTAGGCCAGTCCGATCCCGTCGGTGCAACCGGTGATCACAGCCCATTTGCCTAATCTCCTGAGATCTGGAGCTGGTCGAATGAAATATATCCACATGAATCGTACGAAAGACAAGATCAACTTCAAAACGGAGAGTGTAAGCAATAAAAAGGCAAGTGATGTGATTGCACTTTCAGGCGTGGTTACCAGCACCTTTGGGTCATGCATCAGCATTTGTAGCTTATTAAAAATATCCATTATGACTATATTAAATGGTAGAATATGTAGAGGAGGACGCAAAATAACAGCAAGAACCGCCCCAAAATCTATCTGACCATCATCCTCACCACACCGCCTCTAATTCAAACTTCAGCCCCTTCTCTCTTCCCTCATCTCTCTTCCCAAACACACTCACTCCAGCATTATTAATCAATCTACCACCTCTTGTCTTATACTTGACTTTGTATGCCAAACCTCTATCTACCACCATTGTAGTTTCCACCTCCAACATATGCACCCTCCTCCTACCACCACTACCAAAATTCTCCTTTCCTTTCAATCTACACCCCACCTTCACTCCAGCTCTTTGCAATGTCTGTGTCGACATACTACTACTCATTACGGATGATACTTGCAACCCTGATATAGGTCTCAATTTGGTATGCAATCTTGCCTTATCTTGCACACTACTCATCTCTACTGTGGTAATCAGCTGAGGAGCCCATACCTGTCTCCATTTCACTGCATACTTGCCATTTTGATACATTTCACATTTCGCACTTGGTATCCTGGATATCTTATAATCTTGTGATTGAGTTGATTTTAACGTCGTTGATTGAGTGCCCATAGTAGTGCTACTACCAACAGTACCACCATCTTCTTTCTCAACATCCTCCTCATCATCACCGTCACTTATCTTTGTTGTTTTAGCCAACATCTTGGGAGCTATTTCCAGGGTGATAACAAAGGGGTTGGTTGTACTGGAATCTGTATCAGAAGTATCACCAGGAGTGTACTGCAACCTATCTTTATCCCCCCTTTTCTCCTCCTCCTCATCCTCCTCCTCCTCAGCATTATCAGTATCATCAGCATCCTTGGTAGGAGACAGTGGTAACCGGTCCTTCCTCTCCAATCTCACTCTAGCCACACCCTGCTCCTTTACCACTGGTACACTCAACGATGACGAATGATGCACATTCCTATCTTTATTATGATGATGATCTGATAACTCGATTTTATGTTTCCAAGTGATAGGTCTCACTAATACATTAGCATTCTTACTTTTATTAAAAAAGGTGGCAGATATTGCAGCATCCCCGGAAACCCTCATCCCAGCAGGTCCCAAATTACACTCTGGAGTTGCTGCTGCTGCTAGTAGATAGTCAAAACCTAGCGATTTAGAAAAGTCGTGGTAGCCTTCTCCTTCTATTCTTTGTAATTTGTCTCCTGATATGGATAATACATAATTAAGTGCTGAAGACGGAGAAGAAAAAGAGGAAGGGGATGTGCCTAGAAGAGAGCCATGGATGGTGGCGGTAGGGACTGGGGTGGTGGAAGGAGATGTGCCTAGAAGGGAGCCTGGTCTGGTGAGATCAGAGGAATGGCCACTGTGGTAGGCCAAGCCAAGTGTGTGATGAGCAGTAGTATTAGGGGGTGGAGGGAGTGTGGCATGGTAGTCTATACTTTTCCCGGTGTTGATGCATTTGTGAAAGTCGAGTTGAGTGGAGAGGTTGTCGGGGCTGTGATGTGGTGATGGGGGGGGCGTGAGATATTTGAAAGAGAGAGGTGGATAGTTGGAATTGGTATGATGGTAATAGACGTACGTATCGGAAGGCGATGGTTTGAGTGTGGAAAAGTATGGTAGTTTGGGAGATTCAACCCAATCAGCTAGGGGATTTGTATTCATATTATGTCGCCTACTTTAAAAGTGACGCGACAATTGCCGCTTGACCGATGAGTATCGTTGCAATTGAAGCGACACAAAGAACCTTATGTTTACGCACAGTTTGATAAGTAGACTGTGAGCTCAGACTGCAGACTGTGGAGTCAATTCAAAGCAGAACTAGTCCAAGAGAATTGCCTATACTATTTTTGAGGCTATAAATCGCCTCAAAAACTCTACTGTTAACATATAATGATAATTAAGCGCTAGAGCAACCTCAATTATATCGCGGGGTTGCGTTTCAAACATCATTTCAAAGATCACAATGGCAAACCTTTGGCCCTTGTTCTTCTCCACATGCAGCCTTATTTTCCTCTGCATTTTCCCACGTCATGTCTCAAGTCGCGGTTTGCTACAGCAACAAGCCACCACCACCCTACCACCGGTAGGGTTACCCCCTCCCGCCATCTACTTCCCGCTCGTCGACGAGGACTTCTCTTCATCCCTTCCCTCCCCCAACGCCTACCAAGCCTTCCCCAATGCCATCTCCTGGTCCATCGAACCAGATCCTCTCTTTGGTACTGTCCTCGATTGTGAAGAAGCACGTGGCAGCTTCCTCCGGATCCCTTCCATCTCACCAGGCAACAACAACAATGGCGCATTCGCTCTCTCCATTTGGGTCAAGATTAGGGTGAATCCAGGAGTTGCTCTGGACTACGTTCTCTTCCAAAATGGCACTGCAACCCTCCCTGATACACTAGGCCCCAGTATCCTGGCCCTTTTTATACCGGAAATCAACAATGACGGGTACGGCAGAGTGAGGGCCATTGTGAGAGATGAATCTGATGTTTTGTTGGAGCAGGAAGGCGCATTCCCTCTATATCTGGATAGCAACAACTGTGTGTCTGATGGCCCTACGTGCACCAATAACACCGTCAATCATTCCCCTATTGATGATGGTAATTGGCACCTCTTGTCTCTCACCACCCTACCTCAAACAATAACAGCTGGTTCTACTAATAGTACTGAAAGCGCTAATATTAAAGGCTACCAATTGTATGTTGATGGTGCTCTAGTAGGAGAGATGCTGCCCGACCAAGTGTACACCAACATGCTAGGAGGATCCCATACATCCAGCGGAGGTGGAGCCCCAATGGGCCTGTCTGGAGACATGTACCTGTGTAGTAGAGGTGATGAAAGCCAGGGCAGAATGATGAGTGGATCACTGGCTCACTTGATGATTTGGGATCAGCCTCTCACTGCAGGTATGATGGAGCAGCTGTATATGGATTTCATGGATGAACCAGCTATTGTGGGTAGTATTAGTGGTGGTGTAAATTGTACCACTCCTTGTAGGAATTATGATGGGGTTGGGTTTTGTTTGGATGAAGAGAAGAGCTTTGTGAGGTGTAGCAGCATGAGTGTTGCTGAAGAAGAAGAAGCTAGGGAAAATGCTGCTGGTGCTGGTGCTACTAATGCCACTGCTATTACAAGTGCATTACAAAGGCAGACGCTGTGCTCCCCCTCCCCTATTCCAGGCATTGCTACCATTGCAGCATGCCCCTCCTCTCAACAAAGATGCTACCCACTCAATCAAGCTCTCATTAACACAGCATTCCCTCCATCCTTAGTTCTCAGACCAACTGATATTGGTGTGTGTTCTATTGCTGCCTACACAGTACAGCTTCCTTCTGCTGCTACTGTCCCTCCTCCAGCTGCATTCTTCCCTCTATGGAATGAGCAGTTGGCCAGCTTCCCCTTGGCTGATCTGTCTGGTATCACACATGGAGGTGCAGAGGTGGTACAGGATATTGTATTTGGATCTGCAGTACAATGCAACAATAATGATGGGCAAGATATGCAACAACAACAACAACAACAACAACAACAAATGGGCTATGTGTCACTACCTCCAGTAGAATATGGTACCAAGATTGGCCAGTATGCTGTCAACATGTGGTTCAAAACATCCACCTCATCTACTACTCCAAGGACGGATCCAGTCGCTATCTTTTCACAAATCTCCTCCAGTTTTACAAAAACAGCAGGAGGAGAAAGTATACAAATCTTCCTCCCCCCGCCTCCACCTTCCACTAGTACAAGAACAGATCAAGATGGAGGTATTGAAGCTGACATCACTCTCGTTGATGGTACCACTATCCTTTTGAGAAGCGATACCACCAATTCAACACTCTCCATCTCAGATGGCAACTGGCATATGGTCACCTTGACCACCACCACCACTCCACCTCCTCCTGCAGCTGATGATGAGGACAGTGGCATGTGGGGGTATGGATTCAGTTTATATGTTGACGGTACTGTGGTGGCTGAAGACATGTCTCTCCAGACTGTGAGAGCTATGGATTCATTAGACAGGGAGATAATTCTGTGTACCATGTTGCCCGAAGATGTACTGCTCTCTACTCCTATCAGTCCTACTCCTATTCAGCAGCAACAGCAGCAGCAGGAGTATTTTGATGGAATGGTGGCCTATGTAGGATTGTATGATTATGAATTGAGTGATGAACAGATTGCAAAGCTGTACAGTGCTGTGAACTTGAATGGAGGCGGTGCTGTTCCTTTTGCCAGTACCATTAGTGCTGGTACAGATACTGTGATGCCAGCTAATTCTACACATACTTCTATTATTGCTGTCACTGGTGAGATGTGTCAACTTCCATTGACTTATAATGGTATCAGTATTGAAGGATGTGTTGCAATAGCTGGGAGACACCGTTGTTGGGCTACTGAACCATCGTCATCAACATCAACCTCTTCTCCTACTACTTCTCCGAGTGCTAGTGATTTGCCTCCATCTTGGGTAGACTGTCCTGAAGGTGCAGTACTGAGTGGAGTGGACAGTGGGCCTCTTGGAAGGGATGATTCTTCAGTACCAGTGTTTTCAATCCCCATCAGACAGAGGTGGGCTATAAATGGAGAGAGGTGCGCTTTGCCTGCTGTGGTGGATGGTGTTGTCATTGATGGATGCCTCCTCAGTGAGTACAACACCCCTCTTTCCAATGATGGTAATAGTGCTACTTCTAATGGAGGGGTGTGGTCATGTCCTCTGGCATCAGGGGAATGGGCGCCTTGCGACTTATCTAGAGCGCAACCAACACAAGAAGAATCCTTAGGAGCGCTGATGGTGGCCAAGAGAACATCTTCTGGAAATGGCTCGCCTTGCTTGTTGCCAGCTGTATTAGATGGTAGGTTGTTCTTTGATTGTGCTACTATCAGGGTGGTAGTGGAAGATGGACAGATGGATGGTGGCGTGAGGACTGATATTGAGGATGCGTGTCCTTTGGCAGATGGTAGCTGGGCGATATGTGCTCCATTGACCACCAGTCCATATCAGTCGGGTGCTGGGGGAGAGGAGCAGTTTGAAGCCTTCAATCCTACAAGTTACTTTAAACAAAGGACTGGACCAGGATACCGGGATCAATTGTGTTCTATAGATGCTATATCAGATGGTGGTAGTGATAGTGGTAGTACTGAGGGATGTCAATCAGGATTGTTATGTGTACCATTACCAGACCTGGATGGATCTGCTGCTTTTCACCTGGCTGGAATGGGCTTCTGTGCGGTGGCTCCACAGGATCCAGTTCCTGAGCCACTGCTTACATACTTTGAACACATGCGTAGCACCAATGATGAAGGTGGTATTCCTGTTCCATTGGCCTTCTTCCCTCTCACTGGTGGTTCCCTCTCTTCTCTCACTATTCCAACCTACAGAGGAGCAGCTACAGGGAGAGTAGCATGGATTAATGATGTCCAGTTTGGTCAAGTACCCTATTGCAGACGCAACATGCAAAATGCCATTCTACTTGAAAATGTTCCCTATGGCCGTAGTGGAAGCTTTGCAGTGAATTTCTGGATGAGGAGAGTGGATATCAGCAATGAAGCCCTGGATGGAAGGTCTTACGGCTACCTCTTTGCGCACTCTGCTCTTAATGGCGGGGCCGGGGAGCAGGAGAGTAACCGTGTGTCTATTTATGTGCCAGAGAGGCAAAGAGCTAGCTGGGGAACAGTGAGAGCTTTTGTGAGAGACAATGATGACGGTGCTGGTAAAAACTTGACCTATGTAGATAGTGATGGATTGGTACAATCAGAGACCAACAGAAGATTCAGTGGTACTATCACCCACGGGGATATCAATAATGGTTCTTGGCATATGGTCACGCTAAGCACGCTGACCAATGGTACCAAGGGATTTGATCTCTATGTAGATGGCAGCTTGGAAGCTTCACTTGGTGAGCAATCAGTCAGTAATTGGTCAAACTTGCCTCAGATTCCCGGAGGAGGGGATTCCTTCTTAGCCTCAGGTCCCCTGGTCCTTTGCTCTAGGTCTGATCTTAATGTTGAAGATCCGAGGTTCTTTGATGGAGCTATTACCCATCTCAGTCTGTTTAATCAGGCTTTGAATGGTGATCAGGTACGCCAGCTGTTTCAAGAGTACAATGTTGATTCCAGCTATACTAATGACATTAATGGTGATAACCCTGCATCTTCTGGTCTTCAAGGTACACAAGATGATGATGACAATGATGGTGATGGTGATGGTCTGTCTTCTGGAGCGATTGCAGGTATAGTTATTGGAACACTTGCTGGTGTAGGTCTGGTTGCTGGTGGTGGCTTCTTGGTAGCTACCAAGATGAGGCAATGTAAACGCAGTGGAGGAAGTTTCACCCGTTTTGATGATTATACTAATGATAATGGTACAACTGCTGGTGCTGCTATGTACTCTGACAATCCATTCACCTCCCCTACTCCTGTCATAGTGCCTCCCAGCTGGAAGACCTCATCGTCTGAAGCAGACAAAGAAGTACAGATATCCAAATTCAATCCGCTCTATACATCTAAGCTGGACAGCAAGAATAATGATAGTAATAATAGAGCTGCTTCAACTGGATCCAGTGGTAGCAGTGGGGATAAGATTAAAGTTGGAGAGGATGGTGAAGCATCTCCATCGCCATCATCTCAGCCTCAATTGTCTCATGTGAGCAGCACTATTCATCAGCCTGGCCATAGTGGTAGTGGTGGTATGGTGGGGCGTAGGGACACTGCTGCTAGTGTGACTGGTATGCCACCACTCTCTCAGTCTCAGTCTCTGTCTGATGGACCTAGTAGTGAAGAGGCTGAGGCAGCAAGTGAGAGACTGATGACTCATTTTTCTGGTATGCGGATGCATCCATCTTCATCTTCACCTCCATCCTGAAAAATAGATAGGTAACTCTCTCTCTCTCTCTCTCCTGCTTTTGGTCCATTTCTATATATATCTGGCTCTTCCCCATCTTCTCTTCCCCTTTTTTTTTTGCTTTACTGCTTTGTTATATAAAGAAAATAGTGCTGAAAAATTTTTCATGTACACCTTTCCGTATCCTTTTTGTGTCATGCCGTTTGTGTTTTGTAATAGTACGAGTTTCGTAAACATTCTTCCCTTCTTTTACATACATTTCATTCATTCATTTTACTTCCACTTCCACTTCTAACGATTTAAAAAGTACCTATGCTCCTATTAACTCTAGTTTGACAATAATCAGCCCTAGTCCTCGCAACCTTATTATCAGGAGCATAACTCAAAGCCTCATTATATGCATCCAAAGCCTCTGTATACTTCTTTTGAGACTCCAAAGCATCCCCCAAGTTATTCCAAGCAGTGACATATCCTGGCTGCAGCTCTACTGCTCTTCTATACTCCATAATAGACCTATCAATGTTTTCCAAGTTGAAATAAGAGTAGCCAAGAGCGTTGTGTACTTGGGCCAGTTCTTCGGGTTCTCCCTCCCATTGTTTGCGGGCCTTTTCAAGGGCTTTGGTGGCTTGTGTGAACAGTTTCTTTCTCAGGAGGATGACACCTAGTTCAAATTGGTCTTCTGCAGTGGCTTCACCTGCTCTTACTCTCTCTCCTAGGACCTTGGCTGCTTCTTCGAGTTCTCTGCGGATTAAGACTTGCCTGACGACGAGGAAAGCGCCGACTGAAAGGAAACCTAGGAGAAAGGCTAGGTAGACTGCCTGTACTGGGGTTTCTAAGCCTTCAGAGAGATCAAACAGAGGTGTGACTGCTTCTAGTGGTGATGATGGAGAGTAGGGAGGAAGGGCCCGAAGGCAGGAGGTGGAAGATGTTGGTGATTGGCGGATGACAAACGTGTGGCCACTTGGTGAAGGGAATGCGGTCTTCAGATATGAATGTGAATGTGAATGGTGGTAATTGGAACATGTTTTCAAAGAGAGGTGCCTTTGTGAACGGATCACCCTAGTTCTGCTTGGGTGTGTTGTTTGCATCCTTTGTTGATTTTTGGTGATGACTGGCTCACTTAAGGGGTCTTTTACTGCTTCCTATGATTTGGTCTCAACTCGCTGCAATGATATTAAACATTTATGCTATCTTATGAGAATCCACTCCTGATCAGGGCCTGCTGAGACAGGAGGAGCCAGCTCGAGAGAGAGAGAGGATAAGCTGAGGTCTTTTCTAGGCATTCTCCTCCGGAAATCCTCCATAATTCGACATTTGATTCACATACACACGTTTCAACTTTAGAACGAACAGAAATGGCTGCTTCAATGATCTCTGCCAAGCCTCTTATGGCTCGCCAAAATCGTGTTGCCTACAAATCTGTTGTCTCCCAGCCACGTAGAGCAATGACGGTCCTTGTTCACTCTGCTCCTGAAAAGGCCCAAGTAGAGGAAGCCATCAAGGAGGCACAAGATGCCTGCACTGGTGGAGATGCTGGTGAATGGTGAGTAGCCTGTAGTTTTTTAACCTGAGGATTTGGAGACACCGAATTCCATAGCTTATAAGTTGACAGATAACCTATAGAGTCAACTGAGACATGAGTATGACGTCCAACAGCCCTATAGCTATTGGGTCTGTACTCATCTTAATTCTGTCCAATCTCCTTGCACGTTGTTTACCTCCGATTTGAAAGCTAGCTACTCTCCATCTCCTTCAACCAACCCATTTTCACCCTTTCCATACCCTCCCAATAACTACAGTGCTGCTGCATGGGACACCGTTGAGGAATTGTCCGCTGCCGTCTCACACGCCAAGGCAGCCAAGGCTGCAGACCCCACCAGCAACGACCCTCTTGAGAAATACTGCGCTGACAACCCAGATGCTGATGAATGCCGTGTCTATGGTAAGTTTAAAGCATGCAGTTTATGAAGAAAAGTATCTCTAAAATATATATAATGGGACTCACCCTCCCTCCCTCCTTTCCATTACTGCAGAGGATTAAATTTGTCTGTCGAGTACCCTCCCTTTCAGTGAAAGTAGTAGAACATCATTTGAGCAGGAATTTATTGAAAACAGATGAAAGAAAGGCTTTTTTTGAATAAGTCTGAACATTCTCTCTTTTCTCCTTCATCTGGGTTTTGGGGGGTCGGTCACATTATGGTTGGTGGTCTTTCCTCCAACGTCATTTGATTGCCCCCCTTTGTTGTAACAGAGGCTTCTTACAGAGATCATCATAACAAACTTTACAATGCACTTGATATAAGAAAACACAAACAAGATAATAGTAATATAATGTTCTTAAATCGAATCGAAAGTTGCTCAAAAAAAAATAGTGGGGGAGAATGTGCGCCGTCACTAGCTATCACAACACAATCAGAATCAAATTCAAATAAGATTTAAGCAATGCAAACTTAATGCCAACTATCCTTAGTGATTATATTAGTTCTTTCTTCTATCGTAATAGCCTGATAAGTATAATCAAACACATACCCCCCAAATTATCGCTTCTGCCTGAGGGAGGGTGTGGGGGGAAACAAAAATCATCCAAAAAAAGATTTGCAATGAACAACTGCAATAAGTAGATCTTGCAGTTTAGTATTGTTATGAAGTATTGCTATTGTTGTAAAAAGTGTACCAAAATAGAATGCTGAGAAAGGAGAGAGAGCGAGAAGGGGGGGGGGGGGAAATCGTAATACTTCCCGCCCAAATAGTAAAAAAGCAATGAAAAAATAGTATTTCCACAGAGAGGAACCACATCTACCTAACAATGATCGTTTTAGAGTTAATGCGATGGAAGAGAGATGAAGGGAGGGGACAGGAGGAAACCTATTCCCTCATCCCATGTCCTCTTCTTCCCATCACTATAAAAAGTAACTACTACACTCCTGCAGTTTTCATTCCTGACAAAGGGAGGATTGGGAGGGGCGCGGGCGGGGGGGAACATGCATAGCAAATGCGCAATTCAGGTCTTTACTACTACAACTATTATTATTATTATTATTATTATTATTATTGATGCTGATGTTGAGTTCCACATTTATATATGTATATATAGCAGCGCTTATGTCATTATTTGCAGTGTATACTTTTTTTTTTGTCATTCATTTACGTTTGTTGCTGTCGGCCTGCCTATCTACCTAGTTGGAAGAGGATGGCGACGTTGCCAATCCTTGGGGACCAGCGACGGCAGTAGTAGATCCGTTACTCACAGCTTCTGCCCATGTAGTTGGTACCAGCAACTCCTTCTTACTAGCATTGCCATCTTCTTCCTCATCAGTAACCTCAGTAGCAGCGGTGGTCACCATATTGATCTGTTGAGGTTCAGCCAGCACCTTGTCGTTGCTGTTGTCGGCAATAATAGAACTGTCTTGGTGCTCTCCTTTCAAACTACTTCCACCAGTGGGGCTCCGAGCAGATCCAATAGCTCCATACCTGCTTCCTCCTCGTCCTCCGCCGCCTGCTGCTGATGTTGTTGGTTGGCGAGTGGGGGAGGAAAGGAGAGGAAGGTCACCACTGCTGGACAAGCCCATCTGTTGATGAGGATGAGCAGCAGATGGAAACATAGATGGAGAAGCATGGCCACTATTGGAAGGTGGAGAGGCAGAGCTGGCAGGGTGTGATGGTGGGGACGAGCTCAAGAAGGAGGAGGGTGGAGGGAAACTGTATGTGTGTTCGTTACCACCATGATCATGGAATAGCCTTGGTGCATCTTGCTGCTGGTGTTGGTACTGTTGTTGAGGAGGTGCATACTGCTGCTGATACGCTGCAGGTTGTCCTTGTCCTTGTCCTTGTGGATGTCGTTGTTGGCCAACTGTGAGCTGACTGAGCAAAGCAGTCAACAAAGCTTCATTCATATCTGACCCCGGTTGCTGTTGAACATGATTGTGATTGTTATTCTGCTGTGATGGAGCTCCCAATGTGCCTAACAAAGCAGCCAGAGACTGTGCAGTAACACCACCACCAGCAGTATTATTACTACTATTATTCCCAGGAGGGGGAGCAGCTCTGAAGGGGTTCATTGGTGATACATGTCTCTGTTGTTGTGGCTGTTGCTGTTGCATCATAGCAGCTGCAACATCATCAAATCCCCCTCCTCCTCCTCCTCCTCCTCCTTCTCCTCCGAATGTTGATTGAGATGGAGGAATGAACCCATACCCCTGAATATAGACTGGGTGGGATGTACCAGCAGTACTGGTAGTAGGGGGTGTACCAGCAGGAGTTAGTGGTGGAGGTACTGCTGTATGTACTACTGGAGGTGGAGGTAGTAGTATGGGAGTAGGCTGCTGATGGTACATCTGCTGCTGCATGGTCTGAGGAGAAGGCGGTATTGCTGGCATGCTTTGCTGTTGCTGCTGCATGCTAGGAGTAAATGTAGGAGGAAGAGGAGCCGTAGCAACATTATTGTTGTTGTTGTTGTTGTTGTGGTGGTGGTTGTTGGAGGAAGATGAAGGTCCGTTACCATGCTGGATAGCAATTTGTCTGAGCATGGCAAACCCTTTGAAGGTTCCTCTCACAATGTCCGAAACCATTGAAACAGCCAGTTGAAGAGCCTGGGGGCTTCCTGCAATGGTGACTCTGGTAGGATCAGTAGATTGATCAATTTGTATCATAGCACCAGTATATTGCTGAAGAGCTTTAATGGTTTCGCCTCCCTTGCCGATCACACGGCCGACCATGCTCTTGGGGCACTCGACTACGGCAGTCTGTTTGGGGAGCATGTTGTTGTTCAGAAGAGCCAAGAGCTGCTGGATTTGAACGGAGTCGTTTAAGTTGGGCTGCATTGTGGGTGATGGTGAGGATGGGTCCTTGTTGAAGATATAGTCACTACTAGAGGTGCCTGCTGGAAGGCTAAAATACGAGTTGTTGATTGCGGCTTGGGGGTAGATGACTTGCATTCACCCCAGTGTTGAAACGACAGAAAGTCTTTTGGAAACCTGTGTATATTGATGGAGGAATCGAGTGAGTTGTAATGACTCTTAATGAAGTGCATAAATATGAGGGTTATTATGAGTCAGCATCAAGCAAGGCCTTGGGAAGTCACAAAGGACAGACGGGTGCGAGAGGAAATCTCTAGAAAACTCAGCTCCGCAGAATAAGTAGATTCTGCATATGTTGACCCTATCGGCTCTGAGAAGGCAATAGTGGTTCCGGCGACTCGGAGGGATACTACTACTCAGACTCAGCCAGAGTAAATGGATTGAGAGCAGGTCAACTTCTTGAGAAATGGGATCTCTCAGCTGCATACTATATAACCACCCATAGCACGTTTTGTTAAATGCTACTAACACCACCAACAGCTGCTGAAAGGTAGCAAGGACTTACCGATAGAGAAACTGTTCTATTGAAGCTCGGTCCTGAGAAGCTTTAAATGCCAAAATGTGTTTGCTGTTGTATGAATATGGTTATTGGTAAGTATACAGTGTGTAATATTAACAAAGGTATGCCAACAAACGCGACACAAGCCGTAATATAAACCTGTTTCAGAAAAACGGACATGAGGTAATCAATATGGAGAACGTGCTGGCAGTGGGTGACAAGAGTGGAGCCTCAGGAGAGATTCCCACACTCAAACTCTGGGAGAGGCATGGATTGGTAAAATTTTGCATCTTAAAAGAATACCCCTCCTATCAAGTCCTGATGCATGTTCAAGCTCTTCTACAGAAACATCTAAGTATAGATCTCCCCCAGAGGCTTACTTTTCTTAATGATTATTCAAAATCTCATCAATACCGGATTACATCTACTCGACACATAGTCACAGCTTCAGCAGGGGCGAAAGTAACAACAAACGATAAAAGATACATGCAAGAAGCTTTAGACCTAGCAAAGCGAGCCCTCGGTCAAACCCATCCCAACCCCGCCGTCGGTGCTCTCATCCTTGACGCGCAAGGCACCGCTGTAGGTCGAGGCTACCATCCACAAGCAGGTCTTCCTCACGCTGAAATCTATGCCTTACGAGCAGCTGGTCAAGCTGCAGAGGGAGGAACTGCTTATGTCACATTAGAACCATGCAATCATTTCGGAAGGACCCCGCCTTGTGCTCTGGCCCTCATTGATGCCAAGGTCAGCCGGGTGGTGGTGGGCACCGTTGATCCCAACCCTCTAGTAGGCGGTCAAGGTATAGAAAGGATAAGAAATGCCGGTATTACGGTAGCTGTAGGATGTTTAGAAGATGAATGTTATGCTTTGAATAAGGAGTGGATGGAGGGGATGAAGACAAAGGGGAGGTCATTGAGAAGGGAGAGTGGTGGTTGATGATGATGGGAAATTGATCCAGACTTCCTTCCTTTCTTCCAATTTGCTATTATTATTAGTATAACCCACATTACTTATTTCAATCCTTATATTGGTAAACTGTGTAACTGACACTCTTTCTATTACTACTGCTCCCTTACAGTTGCTGTTGTCTAATATCGCTCAGTAGTTGTACCATGTACCAGCACCTTTGCTCACTCCAACTACTACTCCAACTGCTACTACTACTACTGCTGCTGCCGCTCTGTCCTCTAATTGCATTCTTCAATACATGCTCATTAACTGGTTCTAATTTATCCACACCAGCAATCATATTCACTACCTCTGTCACTATACCTGCTAATGAATCTGTTTTGGCTTTAGTACCATTACCACCAACGCCATCACCAATGCCATTGCCATTGCCATCACCATTGCCATTACCATCACCAATGCCATCACCATCACCATCACCATTCCTAGTTGGACTACTGGTGCTTTGTATTTCTATTGCAATACCTAATACAATAGCAGCAGGCTTCTGTACAATCCTTGATACTATGATAACATGGTGTGGAAAAGCCCTGTGTATGGTGCCTTGCCAAACAAATGTGACAGTGGGTTTGAACAACATGTAGGCATCTAAGAGCTGCTGTACAGAGGATGAAGCTGTTATAGTACTATTGCTAGATTTAGATAGAAGGCCTATTTGGGTTGGTGAATCTGAGGTTGATATTGTGTAGAGGTCTTTGGGAGTGTTGATGATGCGGGTTTCTGTGTTGACACTAGCTCTTTGCATTGAAGGTTGTTGATCTCCGGTTTGGCGGTGGAAAACGATTTGTCCAGACCAAGTGGTTGGTTCTTGGTTGGATTCGTGCAAGCTTTGAAGAGCGGTGTTGAGATTTTCGAATGCTGAGATTGTAGATCCACCATTTCGAGCACTCCAGTACCAGAATTTGCTAGTTTTGGATGCCATCTTGCTGAGATCAGTTCTGAGAGATGCAAACCCTGCTTTATGTTGACCTCGCTTTGATAAGAAGAATGTGTAGTTATATTTATTGCAAAAAAATCAACATTGCATTTTATAGGCACATAATGAACGTCTCCCTCTTTCTTCAACCCTTGCTTGCAGTCAAACTATAAAAAGTGGGGCCTCATTTTTCGATTTAGGGTGACTACTGCATAGCACTCTAATGGTCTACCCTGTACTAGTAATTAAGGGTGCATATGGAATGTGTTGGGATAATCAGCAAAGTCTCAGCTCCTAGAATTAACATTGCCCTCCTTCTGCGTTGTTGTTCGTCAACGGGAAGGGCAAGATCAACGTTTGGTTGGCAAGCCCTCTTTTACCAGTTTTGCTCATCAATCTGCTGTATTTGTACATTTACTGTCGAAACAGACATTAAATTAATTGCTCGCCCCAGGTCAGCTCTACTACCCCGCTTTAAATACTTGTTTGATCCCTATCAAAGTCTTGAAGAAAGAAATGGCAAGCACAAGTGAACTGTTTGAGCAGTATGAGGCCGACTACTGCCAAAAGTCAACTGATCTCGCAAAGAAATTACAAGTGCTGGCTTCTTTACCACCAGGTAAGCCCTTGATCGATCACTCCAATTTCTTTCCCCGACCCTGCATCTCTTTCGCCTCCCTCTCGTTCAGCACCCTCACCCATCCACTACTCCGCACGCACACAGGTCAACGAAGATCCCAAGCCAAATACTTAGAACAAACCATAAACGAAGCTGAACAAGTCCTACAACGACTGGACATGGAAGCTCGCAGCTCATCCCCAACCCAATCTAGACAACAAATCCAAAAGGTCAAAGACTACCGATCCGACCTCTCCAAACTACGTACAGACATCAGAAAAGCTGCTTCATCAGCATCATCTGTTGCAGGTACATCTACCTCAGATGCATCAGCTAGAGCAGAACTTGGACTCGGCAATGATTTCTATCAAACTTCAGCTGGACAGAGAGATAGATTGCTCACTGCTACAGACCGACTCAACCAAACAAGTGATAGACTTCAGCAGGGAAGAGCTCAGCTCTTAGAAACAGAGGTAGGTTACATACATGGCTTTTTTTATTTTATTCTTGATTTTTTGCTGTTATGAGAGTGCTGTCTTCTGCTTCTGCTTCTCCCATCTTCATGAATGGGCACCACTCTCTCCTCATGGTGTATTGCTATTGTTGTTATTATAATTGTGCTGCTGGATTTTGTTGTAGACTGGAGCATTAACAACAAAACATGATCCTCCTTCTCTCTCTCTCTCTCTCTCTCTCCCCTCATCTCTCATCTCTCTGTGGCAACCCAGGCAACTGGTGCTGCTGTCCTCGAGCAGCTACAAAGACAAAGAGAAACAATGCAGCGTGCTCAGCACTCAAATACTAGAATCAACGACAGCATCAATGAATCAGATACAATTTTGAAACGAATCAAGCAGTGGTGGCGTATTTACTAAATAAACATAGAAGCTCCTATATAGAGGCCACCCATGTCACCTTGCTCTTCTGTAGCATCATCATGAATATGCATTAACTTCCCACACATGTCATTACTATAATAATCACAGGAACTGGGTGTATCAATCTTATCTGATTTACAAAGACAAAGGGAGTCTATTCTACAAAGTAGAGATAGGGTAGCTGATATTGATTCAACCTTATCACAAGCAAGAACCATTCTAGGTACAATGTCTAGAAGAATAACACAGAATAAGGTTATTGCCTATGGAATTATTGCCTTGTTGGTTGGTGCCATTGGCCTGGTGATGTGGAAGAAACTGTAAAGGGATTTGATTATGGGGACGTGAGAGATTAAGTTCTGTAACAACAAGAAGAACATATAAAATGGGGAGTTTTGATGATCCAAATCAAAGTAGTGAATAGAAGGAGGGATGAGCTTCTCTCTTCGAGGCTTTTGCACCTTTGGAAAGGGAAGTCGTGAGGAAGTGGGACAGTACACACTCCCTTGATGTTATCTGAGACATAATGAACGCATTTGTTGATGGAAATTTAGCATTTTCTTCGAGTGTAACGAACCTTTCTGTATTTTGTAATAGTATTAGACAGACACAGCAGTTCCAGGGATGTTTGCATGGTTTGGCAAATGTAGAAAGGTTTCCCCTCCCACCTTCGGCTTTATTCATGGTGTAGCTTCCTTTGATCCAACAGATACCAGTGTATTAATCTGGACACGTCTAACCATCAATAATGGCGATTATGATGCTACTCAGAACGTTATTATTAACACCAATGCTCGCCCTCGTCGTCCTTCTCCTCCCGACTCCTCGTCACCAGTGGTCGACTGGCAAATCTCTCAAGACCCCACCTTCTCCACCATCCAGGCCCAGGGCAAGATCACGACCTCTCCAAACAAAGACTACACCTGCTGTGTCGATGTCACTGGTCTCCAAGTGAACACTCACTATTTCTATAGATTCATCTATGGCCAACACATCTCCACAGTCGGCAGAACTAGAACATTTGGCATTCAATCTTCACAACCTATAGAAGAGCTCACCTTTGGGCTGGTTTCGTGTGCCAATTGGGGCTTTGGTTATTTCAATGTCTACGATCTGTTGTCCAAGGTAGATGACCTTGATTTTGTGCTCCATGCAGGAGACTATATTTACGAATATGGAAAATACGATTATCCAGATAGAATTCAGAATAAAAGACATGGACTGAGACCAAAACATGGGTGTGACACAGTTGATGATTACAGACAGAGGTATCAGACATATAGAACTGATCCAGGTTTGCAACGTCTACATGCTGCTGTTCCTATGTTTGCCACTGTTGATGATCATGAGGTTGCAGATGAGGCATATAAGAGTGGAGCTGCGGATGGGGATGTGGCAGAGGGAAAAAAGTACAGTAAGAAGCAGCTGGCTGGACTGCGTGCCTATCTGGAGTGGGTACCAGTGAGAGGAGGGAGAGCAGATGATCCTTCAACTCTGAGCAGATCTTTCAAGTTTGGCAACCTGGCTACTCTCATTATGCCAGAGAATCGACACGCATACAGAGATAAACCTGTAGAGTATGCTGAAACCGAGTTTTATAAACAAACTGCTAAAAAGGCGGAACAGGATTGGGATGATGGCGCTATTAAGATAGCCAGGAAGCAGCTGATGAAGGACCTTAGAGATCCCCACAGAGCTATGCTGGGTGACAAGCAAATGAGGACCATCAAGACAGCAGTGGAGGAGAGTGTTGCACAAGGTCAGCCTTGGCAAATTTTCCTGTCTCAGACCATCTTTTCCCCCATCACCGCTCCCCGACTGGAAGCCACGGTCTCTCTGCAGCCCCGCTTCCTCAGGGCATTGTTTAGGAAAGCACTTGCTACTGCTACCAATGATAAAATTGTAGGAAAGGAAGCAGCAGAACTGACCAAGATGTATCTGGCCCTGGGTCGTTATAAACTGCCAATGAATGAAAAGGCTTGGGATGGGTATCAAGCCGAGAGACAGCGTGTGCTGGACATTCTATCCCATCCAAATGCCAATGCAATCATACTGGCTGGCGATTCTCACAATGCATGGGCTCATGAGGTTAAGAATGGAGCCAAATCAGCCGCTGTAGAGTTTGATGGTCCTGCTGTTACCAGTATCGGATTTTGGGAGGACATTTACAGTCGAATTGAGCAGAAACTCGGCCGCATTATGCGCCTCTGGCCAGTCTACCTCTTCTCTCCTTGGGCCATCGACGCCCTGAAAGCTGCCAACCCGGACACACTAGATTACGCCAACCTTTCAGATAGAGGGTTTGTCTTGTGCAGAGCCACTCACGCTTACTTTCACACCGAGTTCCACTATGTCAACAATCTAAGCAGACCAGTGTACAAGAACTACGTTGAGGCTGCATTTGATGTGGAGGCGGGGAGACCAGGGGTGCTGAGGAGAGGGGTGAGGTATATGTCTATTGACGGGAGTATTCCCAAGAGAAGGATGAGGAAGAGTAGGTGGTTGGTACAGGCTACACATGATATCAGTTTAGGTATGAATTCTAATTGACGATGAGGAGGAGTGTGTGTAAGTTTTGAGTCTGTGTTTTTTTAAGTAGCGTTAAATAAAGTCTGTTTTTTAATGTCAATGTATAGTCAAATGAAGAAGAAGAAGAAGAAGAAGAAACTGAAGCTGTAATTATGGATAAGAAAGAAAAGGAAAAGGTGAAAATATAAACAAACAAACTAGACAAAATTCATACAATCACATCCCCCCATAGATCAATCAAGCAGGTGCCGGCACATTCCCTCTTCTTCCATTAGTATTACCAAACAGTGGGTTTGCAAATCCCATGGTAAACCTCCTCTGTGATCTCTCCTCCTCACTCTCAACTCCATCTGCAGTCCCATCCATCACCATTACCGCTGGCCTGGGCAGAGCTGATTTAGCTAATTCAGACAGCTTTGCACAAATCTTCCTCACCCTACCTGGTACCTCTCCCACATCTTTAATTGCAGCTGCAATCTGCTGCTCTGTAATCTGTCCAGCACCATCATACCAAATCTTTGCTTGATGACTGGACAGCACATTTCCACAGGGGTAGTCTCTCGACAGCTGCAGTTCAACATTGAATTTAACGCCAGCATCCAGGTTGACAAAGCCCAAGATTAGTCTACCGTCAGCAGTTGGGGTTAGTTGGCATAGAGGGGCTATGGCTAGTCTGAGTCCACTGAGTTCTTTGGTGACGAGGTCTGCAATACGAGCTGCTCTGGTGGCTGCTGCTTGGACAGAGGCAATCATGGCAGCGGGCCCTGAGCCCAGGGAGAAGAAAGGTCCTCCTGCTAGGGCTGCTGCGAATTGTCTTTGTTCGACTGATATCTTCTTCTTGCATGCTGCATTTCTATTAGATGGTGATAGATCATCTGCTGTTTGAATGGATCCAGTTAGAGTGGCATTGGCGTGAATACGGAGATGCATTCTGAACAAACCATCTTGAAGGAGCAGTTTCATTTCACCACCTTGACTCCCAACAGCAGAACTAGCACTCTCCACCTCCCAGCCCAGACACCTCAATAGACTATCCAGCTGATCACCCTTGGCCAATGCAGCACTGGCATTGCTCCTGTTAGCCATGGCACGAGCTTCACTGCGCCTGAAGAGCTCTCCTCTGAGAGCTTGCACTCGAGCAGCGAGGGCGGTTCTTTCCTTGGCTGCTATCTCTGCTTCCTCTTTTAACTTGGCTTTGCGTTCTTCTGCATCTGCTAAGACTTGCCTGCATTGCTGGTTGGCTACATGAGCAAGGTCGAGAGACTGCCTGGCGGAGAGGAGCTGAGCACGACGTGCACGCTCTGTTTCCTTGTTGTGAGCAATAGATTCAGCTCTCTTCTGGGCATCTTGGGAGAATTCCCCAGCAGTGGTGGCCACTTGTCCCAGGTACTCTAGGTATGATTTAGAAAATGTCAAATCTCCTTGGAGAGCTTCCAGCGCTCTTCTCAAACGAGCAGCTCTGCTTTCTTCCATCTGTACTCTCACATCCTTCAACAATGCCACTGCTTTTAATCTGCACACCTTTTTCAGCAGACCAATTCTAGATTTATAGCTTTCCAACATCTCTGGCTTGGCACTAGCAGCTTGGGCAAAGATTGGTGGATTCATTTGACCCAGAGATGCTTCACCATCTGCTGCACTCACTCTTCTGGCTGCTACTTCATGTTGCAACGTCGCCAGACCATTCTCCACCTCTGCTACATTTGGAGCTGTGATACACAGCAGCCTCAGCGCATCTGGCAGCGTCTCAGGTGCAGGATCCTGCTGAATATCTGCATAATTGATAGAGGCCCCACGTCTCAAGTTGTCTAGAAACTGAACATCCATCAATTTAGCGAAATCTTGGAACGTCATTTGAGGTACTGGCATGCCCATGCTCATTGGTGTGGTCATTGGTAGGCCATGATTTGACAGACGTGCTCCTGGGTACCTGGCTGCAATAGCACTTCCTGGCACTACATGTGGTAGAGGGGGGAGGATACCAACTGATGCAGCACCCACCATGCTGCCACGCCTCTTTTGTACTGAACTGTTGGGTGGTGGGGCTGATAAGACGCTTCCTGGAGGGCCATATGATAACTGTCCAGTCAGCATACTGCCTGGTGGTGGTAGTGGTGGCATCATCATTGCTCCTGCTCCTACTCCTAGTGACATGCGGTGATGATGGGAGGGCCCAGCCATCCCATGGCCATCCAGTGGAGTACCAGCTAATCTTGGTCCACCTGGGTGAATGTTCATCAGCTCGGCAGTAACTTCCCCCACCTCTGGAATAGCAGTAGGATTATTGTTATACCCTTGGAAGTTATTATTCATAGAAGGTGGTTGCTGCTGTTGATGTTGGTGTGATTGACTACCTGATTCTGGAGTGGTGTTGGCTTGATCTTGATGCATTTGATTGTTGTTGTTGTTGTTGTTGTTGTTGTTGTTATTGGGAAGCTCTGGAGGACGTTCGAATTCACCCAGAGACAGATCACTGAAAGTGCTGCCCTGAGGCTTCTGTTGCTGCATTTGGTGCTGGCTTTTAGAAACCATGGTTGCATCACCTGCCAACAATCGTGTTGTAGCTCCTTCTCCTTCCATACCACCATTAGTAGTGGTACCTCCCTGATGAAGGAGAAGACCAGTAGTACCACCACCACCATTCCCACCAGTTCTTGGATTGTGGCTATCTGCATACCCTGCACTGTAAGGAGCAGGCGTGATTGCACTTCTCAGTCCCAATACAGCGGCTGCTGTTGCTGCTGCGTGTGCTGCAGCAGAATGAGGAGCTGATGCTGCTCCCTGTCCAGTTGCTGGAGATGGAGCTACCATACCGACACCTCTGGCAGCTGATAACGGTGTTCCTTGACTGAGAGCTCTGATCTGTCTGCGCAATCCATCCAACATACCTGGACCACCATCTGCGCATTGAGCTTGTCTTTGTTGAGACGCTGCAGAGTGAGGAGCAACAGCAGCATGAGGTGGCGCGACAACATCGTTACCATCATCAGCCAACAAATCTTCCTCTTCATCATCCAGCAACTTGTCAGTCATACCAGACGAACGACGAGCATGTTGCTGTTGTTGTTGCAATTGACCAGCATCTGATCTCTTCCTGTTCAGCATGCTGTTATTATGTCCTTGGAGGGCTCCTTCAGTCAGGAGCAGCCCAGTGGTGCCCAGTGTGATATTTCCAGTCATACCATTCTGTTGCTGATGATGGGAGCGGTAGGAAGCCACGCTGGCTCTTCTCTGAGTATCCACACTGATTCTTCTGGTTTCCAAGGTATTCAATGAACTATTAGTAACATCAGGGCTGTGTACTAGAGCTGGGTGATCTGAATGGTAGGAAGCACCAGGATGGGATTGGGATTGAGATTGCATTGGTACTCCAGCTGATGGTTGTTGCTGTTCTGTTGGTGGTTCAGGGGCCATATATGGAGGTACAAATGCAGGACGACTCCAATCTACTGCCTCCTGCTGCTGCTGCTGTTGTTGTTGCTGTTGATGATGAACAGCAGCAGCAGCAGTAGCAGGGCTCTGGTGACGAGATGCCTCCATCGTGTTGAGTGGGACGGCGGTACCACCTGTGAAGTCTGCATCTCCACCTTGACCATGAGCATAAGTATATATTGCCATTTCATCTTGTTGTACAAGGTCAGCAAGGCCAGGGATGCTGGCAGTGATGTTGCTGGCGTTGATGAGGCTGCCTGCAACGTTGGTGGTGAGATCAAATTGGCCATGGGCGTCGGCGTCGGCTAGAGCAGAGAGAGATGGAATGGCAGCTGTGATCTCGCCTTGATATTGTTGTGGAGATTGCCAAGCTTGTGGTGGAGGAACGGGTGATATGTGTTGCTGTTGTTGTGGTTGTTGTTGCTCATTCTCTTGAATGGGGCTTGTGGTGGTGGTTGGAGGAGCCGTGGCGGGATGGCCGTGGAAGGCTTGGTTGACTGCTCTGGCCAAATCATCGTTAGAATGTGCACTCAGATCGTCCTCCTGCAAGAATTGGTGGGGATTGTGTTAGTCAAGCCGCTTGATCACGAGCTAGATCGCTTGGCAATGAGAGCCTGAGACATACCTTTTCAAAATGATGGACGAGAGTGAGTTCTGGGTCTGGTGCAAAACTAACTCTGCGTCTATCCTTCTTTTGCATCTTTTTACTCTGTGCTTGTTTAGGAGGCGAGCCTAGTGGGGAGCCCTCTAGAGGTCGTTTTTTAGTTGCCTGCAATTATAATTGAGGGAGAGGTTTAGTATTATGGACGCTGTATTAAGACCTGTTGTAGCGTTCTAAATGATGATCATACACACTAAGCATACCATTGAAGGCGATGTGTTGGGGTTATCTCCCTCCTTCGTTGGAGAGAGCATTTTAGTTTTACTTTCAACTCCCAATGTTACGGTGTAAATGCAAAGAGAGCCTGTGGGAGAAGTAAGTATATGTAACTGATTACAAATAATGCGTCGATTTTGACACAAATACTCAACAAGTGCAAACCTCCTGACAGCTTGGTTCAAACTGAGCGTCATCAAGACCCTGATCAAGACCAAGACCTTAAAACAGGGATCCTTGGCGTGCCGGTGCAATTATTTTGTTACTGTACATATCCAAATATTCAAGTGGATCACAATGGATGTTATAATATGAAAAACGCCGTATGGATAGTCGTAAATTTGATAGAATCCGTCCCTTGATTAAATGACATGAAGAAGTCCACAGCTAAATCACTAGGCTACCAGCCCTTGTCCAGCAACCCCCGCAGTGCATCCCCATTAGATAGTCAATACACACCCCATGGATTAGATAGAGTCGTGGCAGACCACTCTAGAACCCGTCCTTCCACCGCTCACACCTCGGACCACCGTCGAAGTGGCCACACCTCTCGCTCCAAGTCCATAGCCACCAGCAGCACCCAAATCCCCACCCGTCTACACAAAGACCGCTTCATCTCCCTCCCAGAAGGCCTATCTGGAGATGCTGATCTACCACAACGTCCACCCAGCATATTTGAGGACTTACCTTCCACAGATGCCCTCGGTCTCGGTCTCAGAGGTCGCATCACCGTCTATTGTCTGGGTGAAATGCTGGATAGAAAGATGTTGGAAGGGAAATTAAAAGGAAGAGGTGGATCTTGGTTATTAGCACAATATCCTGATGTCATTCATGGTATTGCTGAAGTTTCACCTGCACTCCCAACATCTAGTACCGTCACTGATAATAATGCTCCATCTCTAGCGACAATGATATCAAATAATAATACTAATAATACAACAGTAACGAGGCCTCCTGGTCATTTAGGGGGTGGATACACTGATGGAAACACTGGTGGTCGCGGAGATGTATTCTACTTCGATTATGGAATAGTAGTATTCTGGGGATTGACTGTACTAGACGAACACACGGTACTACGAAGCCTAGTCTCTAGCTGCGTCATTGACCCGCTCCCCAAGAAGGAAGTAGAAGAATTCGCCTTCAACTTCTCCCCAACTGAAAAACCCCACATCCAAAATGATACATTTACAATAAATGGTCGACTGGATGGTGATGCCATGGTCAAACTATCCATTTCCCATGCACTAGCTCAGTCTACCAAGTTGGCTATATACGAAGCCAGAGTAATGGAAATAGTAGAAGGTACCCGCGACTTGCCAGAAATCTTAGCCAACACTGGCAGAGTGACACTGGGTAGAAAAGCAATCTCCCAAATCATAGGACAAGTATTCATTCAAAAAAGTGCAGTGAATCTTCTGTCAACTGTTCTCGACACCCCAGAATTCTTTTGGAGTGCGCCTGATGCCATGCAAGCACTATATAAAAGGGCATGTGATTATTTAGAATATGATACCAGGGTAGAGGTGCTGAATGCTAGGTTTGGGGTGCTGGAAGAGATGTTGAGCATGCTACGGGATCACCAGAACAATTTCCATACAGCCAGGTTGGAGTGGATTGTTATTTGGTTGATTTTGATTGAGGTGGTGGTGGGGTTGTTTGAGTGTGCTTCTATATTGGGCTGGGTAGGGAAGGAAACTGCAATGGAGGGGAATTATGATGATGCATTTATCTAGTACTGTAAAATGACTGTGGAATGCTATTCATATCATCGATTCGTTACTGTGTGGGAACACGTGTTCAAGGAATCAAACCACCAACCTTTGCTCACCCAAAGAAGCCCCACGAGCAGGAGGCTGGGATTGCCGTGTGTGTGGTCCTCCTTCCAACCATGGAAAATGACTGTTACATACTTGTATGCTTGACATCTGTACAAAGGTTGTGCTGTCATAAAATATCCCGAAAACATAAAAACAAGGCAGTACAGTACTACTTTCCATTCCCTTCTTTCTTAACAAATTTCTGCACAAATGTATCAATAGCTTCATTCAAATAAGGAGGCTCCCTGTCCTCCACAGCATATGATACCACAACTGTCGGTTTATCAATTTTAATCAACTTTGAAAGATTCATTGGCGTCCCAATAACGACAGTATCCACATGTGGTAGTACTGCTGCAATACTCTCTTCCAGATCTTTTACTTGTTGCGGCCAGTACCCCATTGCTGGGATCAACTTTCCCAAGTGGGGATACTTCTTGTATGTGTCCATCAAGCTGCCTTTCAAATAAGGTCGGGGATCCACAATCTCCCCAGCTCCATACTTCTGTGCTGCCCAGTAGGCTGCTCCCTGCTGCATCTCTCCATGAGTCAGGGTAGGTCCATCTTCAATGAGCAAGACACGCTTGCCTTCAACCAGCTCGGGCTTGTCGACAGTCAACACAGAGTCGGTGACATAAACGGTGGCGCTGGGATTGAGACGGAGAGCACTCTTCTTAATGGCTGCAATGTTTTCTTCATCGGCCGTGTTTGCCTTGTTAATGATGATTGCATCCGCCATTTTGAAATTGAGCTCACCTGGGTAGTACATACTTTCATGGCCAGGTCTGTGGGGATCAGCAACGCAGAACCAGAGATCGGGGGCGTAGAACGAGACATCGTTGTTTCCCCCATCAAACAAGACCACATCAACATCTTCTTGCTCTGCTTGGTTCAAAATCCACCCATACTCCACACCTGCATATACAACAGTACCTCTTTTGATGTGCTGCTCGTACTCCTCACGTTCCTCAATGGTCACTTTGTGTTTCTCGAGGTCTTCATACGTGGCAAAGCGTTGCACTGCCTGCTCTTTCAAATCGCCATAAGGCATGGGATGGCGGATGAGTACAGATTTAAGACCATATTGCCTCTGGAGGTATTTGTCAATGTAGCAGGAGACCTGGCTTTTTCCACACCCAGTTCTCACTGCACACACAGCAATGACTGGTTTGGAGGTGGCTTTGATCATGGATTTACGAGGTGGAAGGAGGGAAAAGGCAGCTCCAGAGGAGAGGCACCTGTCTGCAAGCTCCATAACTTTGTTGTAGGATAGATCAGAGTAGGATAGGATGCACGTTGTGACTTGGTGCTCTTGAATGATCTTCTCAAGTTCATCTTCATTGAAAATTGGGAGGCCGTCGGGGTAGAGACTGCCAGCGAGGTATGCTGGGTAAGGACGGTCGGAGATGCCAGGAATCTGAGCTGCCGTAAAACCGACAACTTCTACGTTTGAATCATCTCTGTAGACGGTTTGGAAGTTATGGAAGTCTCTTCCTGCTCGATACGGAAGCGGTGGAGTGGAGTGTGAGCAAGCAATGTCACTAAGCGAGCCTAAAAGCTGTGGGGCTGGGTTTCTGCACAAACGGTTTCGTAATCACATACCTGCTGCTCCAAGGATTAGGATACGTTCTTTCATGTCCAATAATCTGTAATTTCAGGAATGAATCGTCCATTTGAGCTCGCGAGGCTGCATTTGACCTGAGCATAGATGGCTGCTGACCCAGCAGAAAGTCTGCCGACGATCACAATCAGCTGCTGACGATCCTTCGATGGGGCAATGGGGTTTAGCATGCCCTGAAATCGCCCTTGCTGATGCCGATTGAATTGTTGCCTGCAAATTAATATATCCTTGATGATTATTAATCAATTTGCAGCACAACCTTGTATTTGCCGAGGGAACCCTTGTTTAATCACCAGTTTCAAAGACATGGTTTTCGTTATTCTTTCCAAGCTCCGTTCATGTAGCTCAACCAAATGTCATCAACGATCTGTTACCACTCTGAAACACTCCAAATATGCCAAACCATCAACAAGACGTTGCCACGTCAAAGCGGCCGCTTCCAATCAATCCCTCCCGCCTCCACAGCTCTTGGCCGAGTTGTTACAGTGCCCCGACCCCAAAGCAACAGCACAAAAGTACATAGACTCCTTAGATGAAGCCTTCTTCCACACAGGTTCTGTCATGATCCAGATGGCAGAGACAGAGGGCAACAAAGATGTGGAAGAGCAGTTAAGAAAAGTGCTCATGGCAGCACTGGAAGTGAAACAGACCACCCTGCGACCTGAAATCCGTCTTTTAAACCGACTGCTACAATGCGACAATGAAAAGGATATGAAGGTTATTATAAGAGAGAGCCAGGGCCTGCTTTTATCTGAAGATGGCTACTTTTTGACATTGTTGCATAGAATGATGGGAGACATCGAGGGGCAGCCTGATGGGCCCCAGAAGAGTGAATTGCTGGCCAAGTTGAGATTTATAAATAATGAAACTGCAGTAGAGTGAACAATATTAAGTCGTCAAGTGTGTAAAATGTATATATATACATGTATGTACCTCATCTACTTTACTTTACTTTACTTTACCTTTTGCTATATCGGACCATCAGCAGGAACACTAGTGCATACATAAAAACTCTTCAACCACCTTGACCAACTGCTCCGGCTGCTCCAAAGCAGGAAAATGCCCACACTCCTCTATCCATTTCAATTTTGCATTAGGCAGTACATCCATAAACTTTTGAGCAGTACCAGGATCAAGTACGTTATCCTGCCTCCCCCATACCACCAGTGTTTCCTTCCCTCCTATGTCCCCCATCCTCCTGCTCAGACTGTATCCACCACTTTTCATGAATGCCACATTGGCCTCTTCCCACCCAGGGAGGTGTGTGTGAAGTCTCCCCACCCGCATAGCATCATCAGTAGCTAATTTATCCTTGTCCACATACGCTACGTTATTGGCAAATGATCTAAGAGCAATACTACGCAATACTCTCACTCCAAGTACTGCCAATATACGGGGTAGGCTGGAAAGAGGGCCTACACCGTCAATAAAGCCTTGGGCATCTACCAGGATGAGTTTATCTATCATATCTGGGTGAGCCAGAGAGAAGTCCAAACACACAGCACCGCCAAGTGACGTACCCAGGAGAACGACTTTATCTATTTGAATGACGGTCTGAATAAAGGCTAGTAGGTGCTGTCTCTTCTGTTCTGGGCCTAGTGCTTTGTCGGGGTTGTCTATAAAGGAGGTGCTGTCTGTGAAGCCCCATCCTATTAAATCTACGGCCCATACATCTGCAAATTGGGAGAGGGAGTTGAAGCATCGGCGGAATTCTAGGCAACTACTGTCGAAGGCGTGGAGCAGAATGAGTTTTGGTTTGTCTGGAGATGGGTTCTGGGGGCCTATGAATGCTGTGCTTATAGTGCCGTAATCGGGGATGGTGACTGGTGTTCGCTGGATTCTCTGCATGAGATGAAGGGCAGCTGGCTCTGTTATTTCATTGGCAAACTCTGTCGGTAAGAATGGTGGGAAGTTGGTGGGACTCTTGGCAGTGCGAACATGGGTGTTCTTCTTGCTGCAACTATGATTATTGATGACGTGGATTGAGTTAATAGGATGCTTGGATTTGAATTGGCTTGTTTGATGAGAAGAAGGAGATATTCTTTGGCAAAATCTGAACATTCTGCAAGTAAATGTGTCTTAATGTGCCGAATTAATACACAGATACCAATCCCTATGTTGCATAGAGATGCCCAGTTCTATATTACTATTCAATATCTACTGTGGATAAAAACCGTGAAATTGGCCAATTTTAGATCTCATCTCTTACCTACCGTTTGAGGGCTCGAGCCGCAGCAGGCTTTTCATTTTAGTTCTTAACCACCGTCTCCTTTGCGTTCAGTGATAACAATGAGACAGTAAATGAAACGTGTATCTGTCTACGTAAGATTGATCCTTAAATTACCTCAACAGCAGCTACACAAGGCAACTTAGTGATCTGTTATTTTGAAATTAATCTGAGCGTTCTGGCGTGATCACCCATGTTTATCAAACAAGTAAGTCGTGTTTGATTTATGACATAGCTGCCAGACTCCTTAAATTAACCATATCCTCTGTTTCACAGGTGATCATCGAAGGTTTTAAATCCTACAAAGACCAGACCGCACCACAACCCTTTAGCAGCAGGATCAACGTAGTACTAGGAAGCAATGGTGCAGGAAAGTCCAATTTCTTTCACGCCATCCGCTTCGTGCTCACAGACATCACATCCAACACCGGCCAAGAGGAACGCCGACACCTCTTACACGAGGGAGCCGGCCAGGCCGTCATGTCTGCCTATGTAGAGCTCGTCTTTGACAACTCAGATGGTCGCTGGCCCAATGATCGCGATGAAGTCCGCCTCAGACGCACCATCGGTCTCAAAAAGGATGAATACAGCGTAGACAGGAAGACGGTGACCAAGGCAGAAGTTAAAAATCTCCTGGAAACTGCTGGTTTCAGTGCTGCCAACCCATACTACGTTGTTCGTCAGGGTGAGATTAACAAGCTGGCTGGTAAGAAGGATGCAGAAAGATTAGAACTTTTGAAGGAAATAGGAGGCACCAGAGTTTATGAAGAACGCCGTGCCCAGTCTCAAAAGCTACTGAAAGAAGGTGAAGTCAAACAATCTCAGATTGAAGAGCTCATTGAGCAACTAGACTTCAAGCTCTCCCAGCTGAATGAAGAAAGAGAAGAGTTACAAAAGTACCAGCAGCTAGATAAGCAGCGCCGCTGTCTGGAATACACTGTATACGACAGAGACATCACCGACGTCAAGACAAAGCTGGATTCACTGGAGTCAGAGAGAGAATCTGCAGCTGACAAGGCGGCCAAAGCTGCTGATGAATCCAGAGAAGCTAGGCTTCGCTTGAAAGAGCTAGAAAGGACTGAACGCACTGCTGCTGCCATGATTGAGGAACTGACCAGAAGATTTGAGGAAGTAGCAGCAGAACGTCAAGCAGCCATCACTCGTAAAGCGCAGCTGGAGATTGAGCTGGGGGTGCTGGAGGAAAAGACCAAAGCTGGGAGCACATCTGCAGCTGATGCTCGCAAGGAACTAGAGCAAGTAAAAAAGAATGTGGTCAAGCATGAAAAGGAGCTAACAGCTGCTCAACAACGGTTGAAGCAAGTAGAGCAAAAGGAAGGTACCCTTGCTGAAGCAGCGGCAGCCAGCCACGCTCGTCTCACCGCTCTCTACGCCAAGCAAGGTGGCGAGCAGGCCTTCAGCTCCAAAGCAGAGAGAGACAAAGCTCTGAAGAAGGAAATTGGAGACTATGAAAAGGCAGCTGCCACCAGAGCCAACACCAGAGCCCTCACCCAGACCCAAGCTCAAGAGGCAGAAGCAGAGGTTTCAAAAGCAGCAGCCCAGATCAAAGAGCTGGAACAATGCATTGCAGAACAAGATGGCAACGTCACATCTGCCGCTTCCAAGCAAGCAGAAGTCGCTGCCAAGAGAGACCAGCTCCAAAACCAACAAAAGACTCTCTGGAAGCAAGAAGTTGAGTTGGAGACTGAACAAAAGAAGCTGGCAGAAGAAAAGGGTACTCGTATGAAGATTATGGAACATTCAGTACCTAGAGAAGTAGCACGTGGCCTCAACTCAGTCATCCGTCTAGTGAAGGAACACAACATCCAAGGGGTGTATGGCACTCTCCTGGAGCTCTTCAGCTGCAAGCCTCATTTCAACACTGCAGTGGAAGTGGTAGGCGGCAACTCTCTGTTCCACATTGTAGTTAAAGATGACGCCATTGCCACCAGACTGACTGAGCTGCTCAACAAGGGAAAGTGTGGACGTGCCACCTTCATGCCGCTCAACCGTCTCCGTCCTCCTACTGTCAACTACCCAGAACAGTATGGCAAAGAAGTGGAACCAATGATCAAGTACCTGAAGTTTGACCAGGAATTCAAACCTGCCATGCAACAAACTTTTGGGAAAGTTCTCCTCTGTAGGAATCTAGACTTGGCCACCAGGGTGTCGAAGGAATGTGGACTGACGTGTGTGACCATTGAAGGAGATCAAGTAGAGCGTAGAGGTGCACTGAGAGGTGGGTTTGTGGATGACAGGCGCAGCAGGATTGAGGCAATGAGAGAGGTGAGGAGCCTGGAAGCCAAGCATCAAGATGTCAGCAAGAGGCTGGAAGCAGTGAGAAAGGAGCTGAACGAAGTAGGTCAAGCTATTGTTGGTGCTACTGGTGAGCTTGCCAAGCTGGAAAGTCGTCAGTCACATGCAGCTGGTGGTAGTGCCCCCTTGCGTAGTGAGCTTAGATCAGTCAAAGCACAGTATGAAGAGCTTCAGAGGCAGGCTGCAGCTAAAGCCAAGCATGTAGAGCAGCTGATGGCAGCAGAGGCAGCTCTGCAGACTGAAATCTCTGCCAGAAAGGCGCTCATAGGCACTGAACTGGGTTCTGAACTGACCAATGCTGAAAAGGCAGAGCTTGCCGACCTTCAGGCCAAGACTTCACAGCAGCAAGAGCAACTGGTGGCTGCCAAGTCTGAGAGGCTGGAGCTGACAGCTCAGCTGGAAGGACTGCAAGAGCTGCTTTCTGGCAACTTAAGACGCCGTCAGCGTGACCTGGAAGACAGACTCGCCGACACTTCAGGTGCCACTGCTCAAGTCGACAATGTCGAGCTGGCTGCTTCCCGTGAACGTCGCCAATCAGCAGAAAACGACGTCAAAGCAGCAGCTGCAGCTGAAGAAGAGATTGAAAGAGACCTCAAGTCAGCAGAAACCATGTATAAAGAAGCTTCTGCATCTCGTGAAGCAACCAAGGAAGCAGTCGACAGAGATCTTGCTGCTGCTGACGATGGTAATCGCGCTCTAGAAGTCCTGGCCAACCGTAGAACCACCCTCAACCTGAAGAAATCCGACCTAGAGAGGAAGATCAGAGAACTGGGCTCCCTCCCATCAGATGCTTTTGAAAAGTACCGTCACATCTCTGCATCTGATCTCCAGACCCGCCTACGCAAAGTCAACAACCAACTGAAAGACTTTGGTCATGTCAACAGAAAAGCGCTGGCTCAGTTTGTCGACTTCAACGACCAAAAGGACGAGCTGGCCAAACGTAAGATTGAGAATGATCGTTCTGCAGACAAGATTCACCAGCTGATTTCCACCCTAGATATGAGAAAGGATGAGGCCATTGAACGTACATTCAGACAGGTAGCTCGTAATTTTAGAGAGATTTTCAGTGCCTTGGTTCCAGGTGGTAGGGGTGATTTGGTTATGCTGAAGAGAATGTCTGGTGATGGTGGTGGTGAGGATGATGGTAACGGTGGTGATGGTGGTGATGGAGGTAAGGCTGAGGAGAATGAGGCTCCAGGTAATGAGCAAGATAGTGATAAAAATGGCAAACAGAAGAAGGCAGCTGCTAATGCTACTACAGTGATGGACAAATATTCTGGAGTTAAAGTCAAAGTATCATTTGCAGGCTCCAACGAGACCATGTCGATGAAACAGCTCAGTGGAGGTCAAAGAACCCTGGTAGCTCTCACTCTCATCTTTGCCATCCAGAGGTGTGACCCCGCCCCCTTTTATCTCTTTGATGAAATTGACGCTGCTCTGGATCCGGCTTATAGAACTACAGTGGCAGATATGCTCCGTAAACAAGCAAGAGATGCCAAGTATCCAGCTCAGTTCATTGTGACGACCTTCCACCCTCAGATTGTCACCGTAGCTGATAATATCTATGGAGTGAGGAACAATAATAGGATTTCCAAGGTGGATCTTGTGACAATGGCTGTGGCAATGGACTTTTTGAGTTCTGAGCAGAGGAGGCAGGAGGCTGCTGAGAAGGGTGCTGCTGCTGTTGCTGCTGCTATTGGTGCAAATCCCAATAAGAAGGCTCGGTCTAGACCAGCTGCAGTAGTCGTAGCTGGAGGAAGAGGAGCAGAGCCAATGGAAGAGGGTTAGATGTGTGTTGCTGGGGGAGATTAAATAAATCTACTAATAGTAAAAAAAAATGTACAGAGAATATATCAACTTAAATTATGTGTAGCTATAGCTGTGTTTGTTTGTAATTTGCCTTTTTTATTACAAAGGTGTGGAGATTTGTGCAAACTTCTATCTCCATTTAGCTAGATGGATACAAACTATTATTATTGCCACCACTATAATCATCATTATTCTTGCATCTTGTCCTCCTCCACAGCCACCTTGAGCTTCTCCTCCCTCTCCTTTGCCAGCAAGCTCTTTGGAGCCTGAACCAGATGAATCTCTTGCTCCAATTGTCTGCGATCTGCGGCCTTTTGATTGACCTTGGACTTTTCCATACGTTTTTCGTAATGTCTGTCTTGACGAGCTGCTCTAATTTCGTTGACTTTCTTCATGGCCTGGACAGTCTTGTGAACTATCTCACGGTCATACTTTTCTGGTCTGTTGCGCCTTCTCTCCATTTCAAAAGTGGCATCCTCTGCGAGTTCCTTTCCTGCTAGCTTTCTGTAGGCCTTGGTCCACCTGACCTTGCGAGGGTTGCGTTTCATTTTGAAGTTTTTGTGGCACTTGGAGCGGCAGAACCTAAAGATTGTGTTGTCGTTGCGGACAAAGGCTACTCCATGGCCTGGATAAACGGTGCTGGAGCAGAACCAGCACTTCTCAAGCCTCACTGAACGTCAGAAATGGGGAATGCATGTTAGAAATGCTTTATGAGAGGAAATATGCCACCAAAAATGAAGGCTTCAAGGTGAAAATTGGTATAGATATCTCCTTGAAATGATACTTACTTTCTAATAATAAACTCTAGCTATATCAAAGATGTCCAAGAAATGTTGTATGGATGAGTACTGCGTGAACACTGTGTATAATCCACAAATTGTTTTCGATTGCAAAACTTCGTCGAGTTTTGTATGCTATGTTCGACTGTACCTGTATACGAAAACTGTCAGTATGTAAAAAATGCCAGTTTGTGCTCTAGTCGCCGAAATCTTGCATTTTAAACGCCGCCAGAGGTAGCAGGCGACGAAGGGGGAGCTCGAGGGAGGAAATGCTCGAATTTCTCAGGGTTTCTCCAGACCCTTTTCAAAGGGTTGAAACCTTTGAATGATGCTCCAAAATTCATCGATTTTCAACTATATGTATTGCCTACACCGATATCAGTCACCTGAATCAAACTCATTTAGATAAACCTCTATGAAGCACACAGAACCTAGGGTATAATTTGAATCCAGAGATTACCAGGGATGTTAGCACGTTTAGTGCGAAATCATCACCTTGACTACCTCTCTACATCATATGTTAGATCAATTGCTTCACATCTCGGCATCGTAGGCTTATTACGCGAGGACAGCTCCATTCAACTCCCAAGTAGTGGCCGCTCTTCCCTTTGGGAAGTTGTCGAGTTTCGTGCAGATGGCTCCGTCTTGGAGACATGGAAAAGCCCAGATAGTCTCAAACTACACCCTAGAGACGCAGCACTCTTCACACACGAAACTATAAGCCAAAAAGCTGCAATATTAGCCAGGAGCAGCACCATACTATACAAGACGCATCATGTCAGAGCCATTATTTTCTCAGATAGAGCCATCCTCTTCCCAACAGAACGCCACAAAGACACAGTGAAAATAGCACAGCAACTAAAAAACACCATACTTCAGCCTTCTCCACTATCATTTGAACTCAAAGTATTAGAATCCCTCCTCGCATCAACTGCCACTGCCTTTGAAAGCAGATGCAGGCGACTTGGCATGGTGAGCGACACTGTTATTGAAGACATCAACAAGAGTTTCCACAACAGTGCTGGAGAGCTACAGAGACTGATTCCCATAACTAGAAAGCTAACTGAAATGCAGCATGATGTCAAGGAAACTATAGATGCTATTGCGAGTATACAAGATGATGACCATGCTTTGAAAGCATTGTGTTTAACTGAGAGAAGGCAGGTTATTGCTCTGGGTGCTGCTTCTTCATTAGGCTCAGCAGGCTCAGCATCTTCTCGTCATTTGCACACGAATCCCCGGCTAATGTCTTCTCACATCCAGGGCAATATAAATCATCATCAAGATGGATCAGAAAAAAGAGGTGGAGGAGGTCGACCACTATCATCATCACCACCACCTCCTCTGCCCCTCCATCCTCACCTAATAGAAGGCATGCATCATACCCCTGCAATGAGAATGGCCTCCTCCATCCTAGATTCCTATGAATTACATCTAGAAGGTACACATGGAGTGTTAACTGAACGAATAGAAAACATAGAGCAAGTGAGAGATGTCTGGCACATGCAACTTGATCACCAACGCAATAGAGTGCTCCGAGTGAACCTTCTATTGAGTGTGTTTACATCGGGCGGTCTGGTGGCCGGTCTGCCAGCTGCGTATTTTGGAATGAACCTTAGCAATGGAATGGAAGATATCCCTGGACTCTTCCCAATGGTAGTAGAACTATCAATGCTAGCAGGAGTTGGTGTAGCTTCAATATTCTACTTGTACTATAGATTCGGTCCTAAAAGACGGTACCAAGCAAGGTTACGCGACTCTAGAAGTCTCCGCGATTTACTGATGTTTCACCTGGAAGATTTAGACGATATTCTACTTGCTGTCAAGGAACAAACCAAGGGTGGGCTGATGGTTATTAGCAAGAAGGAGTTTAAAAACACAGTGCAGGCTGCAGTCAAGGGGAAACCACTGAGTAGTGAGGAGATTGACTTGTTATATAGAGTGTTTGACCAGAATAGGGATGGATTCTTGGAAATGTCAGAGTTGGTGAGATTGGAAAGTACCGTTGATGGCCAATTAGAGGACCTGGATAATATTAGATAATAAATAGGTAGAATAGAGTGGACGAAGAAGGAGGGGGGGGGGGGGGGGGGGGGGGAGGAGGTGTGGTGGAAGAGGAGGGTGATCGTCATCATTGTTATTGTTGTTGTCTAA
>Ga0114919_10000030_pt1 | contig 73923 bp, 66 predicted proteins | sample BlataG_FD_88682 | JGI IMG/M metagenome (GOLD analysis project Ga0114919, IMG submission 88682) | Deep subsurface microbial communities from Black Sea to uncover new lineages of life (NeLLi) - Black_00105 metaG | ecosystem: Environmental > Aquatic > Marine > Oceanic > Sediment | place: Atlantic... | reverse complement strand
TCGAGCCGTATTTTCGGACATCCCAGACTTCGCCGCCGCTACCGATAAATGCTTCTCTTTCTGGTTCAACTTCATCAGTCTCCTCACTTGTTGATCTGTGACCACCCTGTGTCCTCCTTTACAATTTTTTTCAGAACACAGGATCATCTATTGTTTGTTCGTAAACCTCAATTCTAATTGTCGTTGAACCTCATATATCATTGTCGCCCATCACTCTTCTCCCTGAAGGGATGGAGGTGGCACATATTGAATACATCGATGGAAACACAGACTGGATAAATGCCCTGAAAGGTATAGACTTCTCGGTTCATTAACGGTTGACAGCTCAAAAATTCGACGTGATCTGGGGTGGAAGCCGCCCTATACGATGGACCAAGGATTAAGAGAGACAGTTAAATGGTACCTCAATTGAGTAAAACTCAATTAGGTGTTATTCGTTATTGGTTATTTTGAAATAATCCGCTTGACGTACTGCATAATTATCATTAAAATATCAATTAATGATTCAAAGTTTTAAAGACAAGCGGACCCGGCGGCTTTTTGAAGGCGAACGAGTCCCGGCCTTCCAATCATTTGCTCGTCAAGCCGAAAAACGGCTCAGGGTGCTGGATGCAGCCGATAGACTTGAAGCTTTAATACGCTTGCCGAGCAATCGTTTCAAAGCGTTGGGAGGTGACCGCTTGGGTCAATACAGTATCCGCATCAACGACCAGTGGCGAATATGTTTTGAATGGCTCCAAGATGGTCCGTACAACGTCGAAATTACCGATTATCATTAATTTTCATGCCTTAGCAGCGAAACCAGTCATGAAAACGGCTCTTGTCAGAAAGCGTTACCTGAGTAAAATGACTGTGTTTTTTTTGAGGCTGTGGCTATTTTCATATAAAAGGAGCTAAAAATGACACGTACACCTATTCATCCAGGGGAAATTCTTGCCGACGAAATTGCTGAACTTGGCATAAATGCAACTGAGCTGGCGAGGATTATACACGTCCCGGCGAACCGAATTTCCCAGATTATTGCAGGTAAAAGAGCCATTACCGCTGATACGGCACTTCGACTCGGAAGGTGGTTTGGCACCGGTCCAAATATTTGGTTGAACCTTCAACAAGCTTATGAACTTGATCTGGTTTGTCAGGGAATTGGTACTGAACTTGAGAACATTTTACCCCGGGAGATGGCATCCTCTTAATATATCCTTAACTGAGCGCATCAAATATTGACAGGTTTATCGGCTCCCTTTGCGTTGACAGTAGCAAGATCAGGACGGTGCTTGGGTGGAATCCGCCCTATACGATGGATCAAGGATTAAAAGAGACAGCTAAGTGGTATTTGAAAAGAAGAAGAATCTCACGCCCTGGTTAAATAAATGATATTCAACAATCTCAACGTTATAAGCGTCGCCGTCCTGCCATTCAAAACAAATCCGAAGATTAATTATGAGAGATGGGGAAGGGGAAAAAGGAGACAGGAAGACGGACGTCGTAAGACAGAGGTCAGAGGTTAAATGATAGCATTAAATTTCGGGGAATAGCCCTTTTGAAGTGGTCATCATTTGAGACAAATAATTCTACATCTTGCTCTAAACCTGAAGCTATTATCAGGCTGTCAATAGTCCTCAATTTTGACCATTCGATCAGATTATTCCTTCCTATATGTTCTAAAACATCCGTCGTTATCTCCTGACAGAAAATATTAGGAAAATTTATGAGATAGTTTTTAACGTCATCGGCATTTTGATGAAACCCTTTTTTGAGCGGCCCCTGCATAACTTCTGCAACGGATATAATCGATAAAGAGGCAGTTGTGTCACCTCTTTCAATCATTTCAAATAGTAGTTTGGAAAGCGGTTCAAAGGGTTGTACCCTATCGGTCAAATAAATAATGATATTGGTATCAATTAATATTTTTTTGCCATTGATCCTTTCTTTGAGCACTGAAGCTGTAATTGTTTTCATCGTTCTTTTCGCTCTTCATCAATATACGCTTTAATTTCATCAGGACTGCTGCCAAAACTCTGAACTGTTAATCCTGTTAGTTTTTGAGTGAAAGAAGGTACCGGCTGTAAAATAATTTTATTTTCTTTCCTGTGCAGCAGGATTTTTGAACCTTTTTTTATATTCATTTCTTTCCGCAGGCTGGCAGGCAGAACAATGTAGCCTCTATTTGAAACTGTCACATTAATTGATTTCATATGCAAACTCCTTTTTGTATGTCATTTTATATTTTAGCAGCATTTGAATGTATGTCAAGGGAAAAGATTTCTCGGTTTTACTCCTGTCTGCGTGCGGACACACAGGCAGACTGGGCGCATAAAAACGGCAGGGCCCGGTTGAATTTCCCTGGGGAAACCCTATTCACGGAGTAAAGAGGTCGGAAATCACGGGATGGATATTGGAACAAAGCGGATTGTTAAAAATAGGTGAAAATAAAACCAATTCGGCACTTGTAATAAAATCAACTACGTATAGTTATCTGCGCCATAGACTCACCCCCTTCATCTAACACGCCACCATCGCGCCCTGAAAGTCATACAAACGGATTGGTGATTTCTATCCCGTGATATTTTTGCCCTGCATTAAGGTCTTCTGACAAGATACGTTTACACTGGGCTCTCTCCGCAGCTGCAATAATCAAAGAGTCCCAATACGATATTTTATACTGCTCAAGAGTATCAATGGCCCGTTTGACAATGAGCAAGTCAATCTCTTGAACCGGTATGCTCCCCATATACTGTATGATGCTCCTTGCATCTCTGACGGATAGCGACTCATTAATTTTTTTAGTGACAACCGTAAAAAACTCGCCAAGCACTTGTGTGGATAATACCCCGTTTCCATTTTTTACGGCACTAATAATTACTTCCCGTGCTCGTTGTTGCTTATCGGGAAAATGGTTGTCATAGGCATACACCAGAATGTTGGTATCAAAAAAATTAGCGCCTTTCATGCAGTTCCTCTCTTGTCCAGCGCCGTTCGCCCATATCTATGCTGTATGTCTTAAATGTCATTGACAATCCATGCGCAATATTTTCACGTTCCTGCTGGTCCTTGGCCGCCACTGAACATAGAAATTCTCTCACCATGGATGTAAGCGTAGTATTCCTGTCCACGGCAATTTTCCGCACTTTCTTAATAACATCCTCCTGAACACTTAAAGTTATATTAGGCATTAGGAACCTCCTTCAAAAATTTTGACAAGCCATAATATGTAATACCCTTATTATGGCTTGCACAGGTTTTTGTCAAGAACAAAATCTGTTGTTTCCAATAGCATTTCAAAATGTCCGTTTTGTAAATTTATTCTGTTTCCTGTAATCCGGCTCCTGAATTCTGTGCAGTTATGCAAAAAACTGATTTAATGCTTTATCTGATATCATTTTTGCTTGGAGGGGCAGGGGCATGGATTATCGTAAAATGGGGATTTAAGCTATCACTTTTTGATAAACCAAATTTGCGCAGCTCACATAAAACCGTTACTCCAAAAGGCGGCGGGATCGGAATCCTGGCCGCCTTTTTTGTTTGCTCTATTGCCTTTTCAATACTGAAAAGCTTCTGGATTCCGGCGGTATTCCTCTCTTTGTTCAGTCTTTGGGGGGATCGTTCTGAGATCAAGCCCAAAAAACGTCTTTTGTTTCAGTTTGCTGCAGGAACAATTCTTTTGATCGGAATTTTAATTGGAAAGGGAAGCGGGTTTGCGGCATATGCATTGATGCCTTTATTGGCAATATTTGTTGTGGGCACTGCAAATTATTACAATTTTATGGACGGAATCAACGGGATCGCCGGTATTACAGGGCTGGTCGGATTCGGACTTTTGGGCTGGTTTGCATTTGCCGGGGATGCTGATCCGCAGATCATTACTCTGTGCGTTTGTATGTCGTTTGCGTGTTTGGGGTTTCTTCCCTTTAATGTGCCCAAGGCGCGTGTCTTTATGGGGGATGTGGGAAGCATTTTATTAGGTTTTGTATTTGCAGGAATGGTTGTATATCTTTCAAAAAGCTTTTTAGACTTTGTATGCCTTGCTGCATTTCTTTTCCCATTTTATGCGGACGAGCTTACGACTATGATGATTAGAATAAGAGATGGTGAAAGACTAAGCCAACCACATCGTCGACACCTTTATCAACTTCTGGCCAATGAATATAGTATACAGCATTGGAAGATATCCTTTGGGTATGGTTTGTTTCAGCTGATAGTTGGCATAAGTGTTTTTTGGCTAAAAAGTGCCGGCAGTGCGGCGGTATTATCTGCGCTTATGCTTTATTTTTGTGCCTTCGTGATATTATCTTTTATGCTTCGCAATAAAGTGGAAGAGTGCTGAATATAGAGCGGAGACCTTTGATAACATCATAATTTATCTATGGATTGAGGAATGGATTTGTGGAAAAGACATTCAAGGTCTTGCTAAAGGAGAATTTATAAATATTTGAAAAAAAGATTGTAAAGCGGATTAAAAACATATAGTTATTGAAAGGATGCCGGCCCGGTTCATTGCCATGTGCAATTACCTGTGTAACGCTCATCGAATACAACGCGAAAATACTCTTAATTTTTTATGACGAAATTCAAACTATTTTATAAAAACTTTTTTTTAATTTTGGGCATAGACCTTTTTCTCCTGTCAGGCTCTATTTATTTTGCTCACTTGATACGTTTTGATTTTGTCATTCCGCAAAATTTCTTGATATTGCTTTATCGCACGTTGCCTTTTATCTTGATTATAAAAATCACCAGTTTTTATTTTTTCGACCTCTACCGTGGCATGTGGCGCTATACCAGCATTGCGGATCTGTTTAATATTATCAAAGCCTCCAGCTTAAGCACCCTAATTATCATTGGTTTTATTCTTTTCAGCACTAGATTTTTAGGGTTTTCCCGTTCAGTTTTTATAATTGACTGGTGTTTTACGATTTTATTTATTTCCGCATATCGTTTAGGTATTCGCCTTTATTTTGAACATCTCAGTGATGATAAGTTCGGTTTAATCCTTACATGGAAAACTTTGAACATTTTTAATAGAAAACGGGCTGACAAGAAAAGACTCCTTCTTATTGGTGCCGGTAATTGTGGCGAGAAGATCTATAGGGAAATACATGACAATGCTCGGCTTCAATACCGTGTGGTGGGATTTCTTGATGACGATCCTGCCAAACTTGGAAAAAAAATTCATGGTGTTCCGGTGCTGGGTTATATTAGGGATATCAGAAAAGTAATTAACAAAACAAGGGCTGATGAGGCGCTGATTGCTATTCCGTCGATAAACTCCCAACAGATGCGTAGTATTGTGGCATACTGCAAAGAAAGTAAAATCAAGTTCAAGGCCATACCTGGTATGGGTGAACTTATAAACGGCAAGGTAACGGTTAATGCCATTAGAGAAGTGGCCTATAGGGATTTGCTGGGCCGGGAAGTGATCAAGCTGGATAAGGAGAGCATCGGGGCATACCTCCAGGAACAGTGCGTGTTGGTAACCGGTGCCGGCGGTTCCATTGGATCCGAGCTTTGCAGGCAGGTCTGCAGTTTCCGACCCAAGAGTTTAATTCTATATGAAAGGGCGGAAAGCCCTTTATATGAAATTGAGTTAGAGCTCAAACAGAGTTTTAGAGATATTGAAATTATTACATTGCTGGCGGATGTCCAGGATAAAAAACAGCTTGAAAAGGCTTTTGAGTCTCACAAACCTCAAACCGTTTTCCATGCAGCTGCATATAAACATGTGCCCTTGCTGGAATTGCAGCCATGGAAGGCCATAGATAATAATATCCGGGGAACAGCGAATATCGTTGAAGTTGCAAATAAATATAATGTTGAGCGCTTTGTTTTTGTTTCCACTGATAAAGCGGTACGACCGGTGAATGTGATGGGTGCTTCCAAACGGGTGGCTGAAATGCTGGTACAAAGCCAGAACGGTTGTGGCCTTTCAAATACGCGGTTTATGATCGTTCGCTTCGGTAATGTGGTAGGCAGTGTCGGCAGTGTGGTTCCGCTTTTTAAAAAACAGATTGCAAAGGGTGGTCCGGTTACGGTCACACATCCTGAGGTGACACGATACTTCATGACAATCCCGGAAGCCTGTCAGCTTATTCTCCAGGCGGGCGCCATGGGTGTCGGCGGCGAAATATATCTATTGGACATGGGGACATCAATTAAGATTGACGACATGGCTCGGGATCTTATTCGTCTGTCCGGATTTGAACCTGACGTGGACATCAAAATCGAATATGTCGGTCTCAGACCCGGTGAAAAGCTTTATGAGGAGCTAATCATTGAGGGAGAAGGCATTGTCCCAACAACTCATGATAAAATTATGGCGTTAAAGGGCGCCGAATGCAATTTGCAGGTTTTAAATGGTAAAATTGATGAATTGATTAAAGCAGCTGAAAATCAGGAAGCAAATAAAATCAAAGACAAGCTGCAAGAAATCGTACCGGAGTATAAGCCTGTATAATCTGTTTATAAGAATGAGGAATAGGATCAAACACTTTTCTAAAAAGCAATTTTATGACTTTTTATAAAAATATCAAAATCATATAAAAGTCTGCAAAAGCCGTGACAATCGATTTCGTATGACACGGCTTTTTATTTTTAATAACAATGCGATCTTAAAAAGTAATTCTTGCGGGTTATAGTGTATTTTTGTTAATAGAATTATTTAAATTAGTTTATTGGAAACATAATTTGTGCCCGTTATAGACTTATGGATGGGCACTAATTATAATAAATTTGGGATCTGGCATGAAAGACAAAAACTTTTTAAGAATTGAGAAACTTCTACAAAAAGGCGTTAAGATCCACAACCCTCAAGGTGTTGAAATTGGCCCTGAAGTTGACACGGATAGGATTTCCGGTGACGGGGTTGTTATTCATGCGGGATGCAAGCTGTATGGGAGTTCCACCCTTATTTTGCGAGATGCAAAGCTGGGGTATGAAGGTCCTGTGACCATTGAAAACTGTCAGGTTGGAACTCAGGTCGAGCTTAAAGCGGGTTTTTTCAGGAATGCCGTTTTCCTGAATAAATCGAGTATGGGTTCAGGCTCCAATATTCGGGAGGGGACAATACTTGAAGAAGAATCGAGCGGCGCCCACACGGTGGGCCTGAAACAGACCATTCTTTTCCCTTTTGTGACTTTGGGGAGCCTGATCAATTTTTGTGACTGTTTGATGTCCGGCGGTACAAGCCGGAAAAACCACAGTGAAGTTGGAAGTTCTTACATCCATTTTAACTATACACCCAATCAAGACAAAGCCACCCCGTCTTTAATTGGCGACGTGCCCAGGGGGGTTATGCTGAATCAGCGCCCGATATTCTTAGGAGGGCAGGGCGGTCTTGTGGGTCCGTGCCGCCTGGAGTTTGGTACCGTCATAGCCGCAGGTTCAATATTTCGAAAGGATGAATTAAATCCAGACCGCCTGCTTATCGGGAACATGGCCAAGGGTGGAAGTATGCCGTTTACGCCTGGAATATATTACAACATCAAACGGATAACGGTTAATAATATTATTTATATTGCAAACCTGATTGCTCTCGATCACTGGTATACGCATGTACGCTCGCAGTTTATATCAGATGATTTCCCGAAACCTCTTTTTGACGGCCTTAAAGAAAAGCTCGATATGATAATTGATGAAAGAATATACAGATTAAAGTCTCTGAGCCGAAAGATGCCTGATTCTGTGACAGCCTATCAACTCCATGCAAAAGAAAAAGGAAATGAATCGCACCTCGTTCTGCAGCAGAAGAATGAGCTTTATAAGAGATGGACTGAACTGGAAGAAAATTTTAAATCTCAGCGCAATGCAGAAGAAAACACGGAATCAAGAGATATTTTTCTGGAAAAGATCGATCTCGGCATCAAAACATCAGGCAAGAATTACGTTTCAGTGATAAAAGGACTGTCAATTGAAGATACGAAAGTCGGTACCGATTGGCTTCAAGGAATTGTTGACCATATAACTGCCGGAGCGCTTAAGATTATACCGTCATTTACCTAAAAGCGTTGCCACTAAGACACAAAGACACAAAGGATTAATATATTAATCTTGCTTCGTGCCTTTGTGTCTTAGTGGCAATAAAAAAGCTTTTAGAAATATACAATAATTACAATATGATATATTAGTACTATAAAAGGATTGGATAATGGGCAAACTTTTCGGCACAGATGGAATAAGGGGTGTTGCCAACCAATATCCGATGACTCCTGAAATGTCCGTAACCATCGGAAGAGCTGTTGCGGCGATTTTCAAAGGAGATGATAAGCAATCAAAAATTGTCATCGGTAAGGATACTCGTATTTCCGGGGATATGCTGGAATATGCTCTGATCTCCGGGGTTTGCTCCATGGGTGTTGATGCATATCTTACGGGAATTCTGCCCACTCCGGGTGTGGCTTTTATCACGTCTTCAACCGGCGCAAACGCCGGCATTGTGATTTCCGCATCCCACAACCCTTATTATGACAACGGAATAAAAATCTTTAAAGGCAAAGGTTATAAGCTTCTCGATGAAGAGGAAAGTCAAATAGAAAAGCTTATATTTGATAAGAGCATTGCTTCAACATTAAAATCGGTGCGGGATACCGGCCGTGTTTATAAAATCTCTGATGCCGGGAGCGCGTACGGTAATTTTCTGAAACAAACCCTTTCTGAGAATTTATATTTCAAAGACATAAAGATCGTCATGGATTGTTCAAACGGTGCAACCTTTGAAGTTGCACCGGCAATTTTTACCGAACTTGGCGCAAAAGTTACAACACTTTATGTTACTCCCGATGGTAAAAATATTAATGATAACTGCGGATCCCAACATCCTGAGAACCTGAAAAAAGCTGTTGTTAAAAACGGCGCCCATATCGGCCTTGCCTTTGATGGAGACGGCGACAGGCTTATAGCGGTTGATGAAAAAGGGATCGTTGCAACAGGTGACCAGATCCTGGCGGTTTGTGCAAAGTTCATGAAAAAAAAAGGGCTTCTTAAAGGCAATCGGGTGGTCAGCACGGTCATGAGTAACATGGGGCTTGGGCAAGCCTTAAAAAAAATGGGCATAAAACATATGACGACAGCGGTCGGGGATCGTTATGTTATGGAAAAAATGGTTTCTTCAGGGGCTATTCTGGGGGGCGAGGATTCCGGCCACATGATTTTTTTAAATTATCACACAACCGGAGATGGTATTCTTTCCGCATTAAGACTGATTGAAGCAATGAAAGAGGAATCAAAACCGCTGTCCGAGCTTTGTAAAATAATGACGGTATTTCCTCAGGTCCTCATAAACGTAGATGTTGCACGAAAACCCGACCTTAAAAATGTTCCGGTCATTAAAGATGCAATAAAATCGGTTGAGACAGGCCTGGGGAAGAAGGGCAGGGTGGTTGTTCGTTACTCCGGTACACAGCCGATATGCAGGATAATGGTAGAAGGACCCACCATAGATGAAACCCGCAAGTACTGCCGGCAACTCGCTGATATTGTAAAGGAAACTCTCGGAAATTAATGCCTAAATTTTAGGGTGTGTTATTTTTTTAAATTTGTGTGTATTCGTGTTCATCCGTGGTTATATTTAACCGCAAATAGACGCAAATAAACACAAATGGACATCCTAAAAAAATGCCTTATATGCCTAAATTGCTCATATGTTATTTTATTAAATTCGTGTGTATTCGTGTTCATCCTTGGTTTTATTTAACCGCAACTGTTACAAAAATCAATCCCTGCTTCCTAATATTCTGAGCAACATAAGGAACAGGTTTATAAAATCTAAATACAATGTTAACGCACCTAAAATTGCACCTTTTCTAATGGTCCCACCGTCAAGCCCGTCAGGCTGTGAAAGCGCCATGGTCCTGAGCTTCTGGGTATCATATGCTGTCAGCCCTACAAAAACGATCACACCTATATAACTGACAATCAGGCTCATTCCCGAATTGCGTATAAATAGGTTGACAACCGATGCAATAACAATACCGATAAGTCCCATAAACATGAACTGACCCATTGCGGTCAGGTCACGTTTTGTTACCATACCGAAAATACTGGATGCAACAAAAGTTGCGGCACAAATAAAAAATGTTGATGTGATCGAAGATCTTGTATAGACAAGGAATATTGCAGAAAGTGTCGCCCCGTTTAAAGCAGCATAAAGGACAAACAGAGAGGTTGCGGTGGACGCCTGCATTTTATGAACCCTTGCACTGATGCTGAAAACAAGGGCGAGTTCACCGATTATTAAACCAAAAAATATTATCTGATTTCCAAAGATCAATCTCATCATGGTTTCGCTGTTCGATACAAAAAATGCCACAAAACCTGTGAGTCCAAGGCCGATGGCCATCCAGTTATAGACACTTCGTATAAATTCGTTCACTCGAATTTGGGTCTGTGTCCTTTTAAGCGGAATGGATTGCATTATATTCTCCTGTATATCAATTTCGAGACCTTTGCAAAACGCCCTCTTTTGTCCAATTCCGGCGTCAGGCTCAAATTTTAATCTTACATAAAATTAGATTTCATATATAACATAGAAAATTGGTTTTGCAAGATCAAATCGCTTTTTATTTTATTATCAGATATCGTCAACAAGTTAAGTTAAAAGAGCTCTGATTATCATGAAACCCGAGCAAATATATCAAGATTTGAAAGAGCTTGCTGATAAACTCGGCGTGGTTGTATCAGAGCAAAATCTTCGCGGTTCCGGAATAAAAGCTAAAAGCGGATTATGTAAGGTTAAAGGAAAAAATATGTTTATCATGGAAAAGCAGTTACCCCTTCAAGATAAAAATGAAGTCCTTGCATCTTGTCTGAGCAAACTGCCCCATGAAGATATTTTTATGGTTCCGGCCTTGCGGGATTTTTTAGATAAACATTCTAAACTGGACGAGCCGGAAAAGTGCCTAAAGTGAACTAAAGTTTGAAGTGACTAAAGTTTAATCCGTTAAATGATCCTATTTTAAAAAAAGCAGGGTGATAGTTAGAATACAAGCCTACCAATACAGACTCTTTGCAAAAGTTTACATAATATACCTTATCGGACGTTAATAAATTTATTCGTAAGCGTTCACAGGTTCAGAGTTCACCGTTCAGGGTTACCTTAATATTGTGTTTGGAATTTATTTGTAATTTGGTACTTGGAATTTGTGATTTAATTGATCTTTCACGGTTAACATATTTCTCCAAGTAAATACGAATATGGCAAAATTATAATTTCTGGTTTGTCAAGGTTTTGGTTGAATGGGATTGCCAACTGTGATAGTCTTTTTTTATTTTAAACATCGCTCATTTTGGTGAGACTTTATATGAGCTGTTCCCCCGTGCCCCAGGTCGCTTCGCTTTGGCCGTCCGTCACCGGCTTCCGCCTCAGCCGAATACCGGTCGGGCTTGGCTGGTGACATGCGGGGCAAGCGAACCAACTTAACGTTAATGAACTCACACCCCGGAATCCAATACTCAGAACAATCCCGCACGGATAAACCACATATTTACACCGTTTCCGAATTAACAACTAAAGTTAAAGTATTACTTGAAGACAGTTTTCCATTCATCTGGATATGCGGTGAAATATCGAATTTAAGGATTCCGGTTTCAGGGCATTTTTACTTTACATTAAAAGATGAAAAAGCTCAGATAAACGCAGTAATGTTTCGGGGGCAGAACCGAAATTTAAAATTTATGCCCGAAGATGGCATGAGCGTAAAAGGAATTGGCAGGGTAAGTGTTTATGAGCCGAGGGGTACCTATCAGATAATATTAGAATATCTCGAACCCAAAGGAACCGGAGCAATACAGCTGGCTTTTGAACAACTAAAGGAACGACTGACTGCTGAAGGACTTTTTGATGAAAAACATAAAAAGCCCCTACCCTTTTTGCCCCGCAAAATCAGCATAATAACTTCGCCTACCGGTGCTGTCATCCATGATATTCTAAAAATCGTTAACAGACGCTTTCCAAACATTCTTATTGAAATCATTCCGGTCAAAGTGCAAGGCGATGGATCTGAAATGGAGATTGTATCGGGACTTGAGACCATAAATGATCGGTTTGATTCAGATGTTGCAATCCTGGCGAGAGGCGGCGGTTCTCAGGAAGATTTGCATGCTTTTAATTCTGAAGATGTTGCCCGGGCTATTTTTGCATCTGAGATTCCCATAATTTCTGCGGTGGGCCATGAAACCGATTTCAGCATAGCAGATTTTGTTGCGGACCTTCGGGCGCCAACACCATCAGCCGCAGCCGAACTGGCGGTTCCGCTTAAGAGTGATCTGATAAAAAAAACTGCTGAACTTACAACTACTTTAACAATAAGACTTTCACGATATATAGAAAATCTTCAAACCCTGGTAAAAGAAATGTCACATCGGCTGGTAGATCCAAATAAAAGAATAGAGGATTTGAGACTCAAAACAGATGACCTGCTTTCACGACTGATCAGAACATTTAAAATAAATACTACTCAACAACATGAACGACTTGAATGGCGGTTTGACAAGCTTAAGTCACACAATCCCTTAATTTATACAAAAAAAGCTAATAAAGAACTTGAGAAAATCTATAACAACCTACTTATTTATATAAGGATATGTTTAAACAAAAAACAATTCTTGCTTCGAGAACTTGATGCAAGGTTAAACACTCTTAGCCCCAATGCTATTCTGGATAGAGGGTACAGTATCACCAGAACCATTCCAGACGCTGTTATTGTCCGAAACCCGCTGCAGGTAGAAATTGGTCAGGATCTTGAAGTTATGGTTGCCAAAGGCTCATTAATTTGCAGAGTAAAAAGGAAACGATATTATGGCAAAACAGACATTTGAAAAAGCGATGAAGAAACTTGAACTGATTGTTCAGCAGCTTGAATCCGGAGATCAACCCCTTGAAGAGGCAGTCAAAATGTTTGAAGAGGGGGTTAAACTCTCAAAATTCTGTTCCGAAAAGCTGGATCAAACTGAAAAAAGAATTACCCTTTTACTTAAAGACCAAACCGGAAATCTGTTTGAAAAACCATTTATCTCTGAAAGTGAATCAGAAGATGGATAGCTTTGATTTGAATTCATATCTTTTTTCTAAACGAAAACAGATAGACCGAGCAATTGATAACATAATATACCAAACCTCTAATTCAAGCGTGGTTGTCAGTGCCATGAGACATTCTCTTATGGCGGAAGGAAAACGCATAAGACCGATTCTTTGCATGTCTGCTTCCCAGGCTGTTGGTGGTCAGGCTGAAGATGTTATAATGGTTTCCTGCGCCCTTGAAATGATTCATACGTACTCTTTAATCCATGATGATCTTCCTGCAATGGACAACGACGATCTGCGCAGGGGCAAGCCAACGTGTCATATTGCATTTGATGAAGCCACAGCCATTCTGACAGGTGATGCCCTGCTTACACTGGCTTTTGAAATTCTTTCATCCATCGAGCTCAACCATATAAATATAAATAACGCATTTAAATGGTTCCGGGTTATAAATATAATCGCAAAGGCTGCCGGATATAAAGGAATGATTGAAGGGCAGATAAAAGACATGGCCGCAGAAGGTAGCCGGATCGGTTTAACAGATTTGGAAGAAATGCACGCTTTAAAGACAGGCGCCCTTATTGAAGCATCAGTAAGTACCGGGGCTATTTTGGGAGACGGGAGCGTTGATCAGATCGAACATCTCAATATTTATGCAAAAAATATCGGACTTGCTTTTCAGGTTATCGATGATATCCTAAATGTCGAAGGCGATCCGGCTGTTATGGGCAAAGATGTCGGCACCGATCAAGTTCGTGAAAAAAGTACCTACCCTTCTATACTGGGAATCGAAAAATCAAAGGAATTTGCAAAAAATTTGGTCAATAACGCCTTGCAAGCACTCGATTATTTTGATAACAAATCTGATCCGCTTCGCGGTATCGCACATTATATTATTGATAGAAAAAAATAAGCATAAAGTTGTAGAATTTACGAGACGTTTAACTAAGGAGCACATAACCTTTGAGTTTTCTGGAAAATATTAATTCCCCGGCAGATTTAAAAGCACTGTCACGGTCTGAACTGCCAATTTTAGCTTCTGAGATTCGCAAAGTTATTATTGAAGTGGTATCAAAAAACGGCGGCCACCTTGCACCGAGCCTGGGTGTGGTTGAGCTGGCAATCTCCATTCACTACGTATTCAATGCTCCTGCTGATAAAATCATCTGGGATGTAGGACATCAGTCCTATGCTCACAAACTCCTTACAGGACGCAGAGAACAATTCCACACGCTTCGCCAACATGACGGAATATGTGGGTTTACCCGCATGAGTGAAAGTCCTTACGATGCATTTTCAACCGGCCATAGCAGCACCTCCATATCCGCCGGTTTGGGTATCGCCTGTGCCAAGCGTTTAAAAAATGATAAGTCCAAGGTTATCGCAGTCATAGGAGATGGGTCCATGACCGCCGGGCTTGCCTATGAAGGTCTTAACCAGGCCGGGGACATCAACAAGAATATTCTAGTGATATTAAATGACAATGATATGTCGATTGCGCACAACGTAGGCGCCCTATCCTCTTTTTTAAGTCGCACCTTTTCAGCAAAATATTTACAGGATTTTAAAAAAGAGCTTAAAGACTTTCTTAAATCTTTGCCCAAAGTCGGTGACGATATCTATCAGTTTGCAAAGCGTTCAAAAGAATCTTTCAAGACTTTTATAACTCCGGGGATGTTGTTTGAAGCCTTTAACTTCGAATATTTTGGTCCGATAAACGGTCATAATTTGGACCATCTTATAGACATACTTAATAACATTAAGTGCCTCAACGAACCGGTTCTTCTTCATGTGTTAACAAAAAAAGGGAAAGGATACTCCCCTGCTGAAAAAAATCCTGTCTATTTTCACGGGGTGGGATGCTTTAATGCAGATACGGGGGAAAGCCTGAACAAAAAATGTTCCGTTCCCACATACACTCAGGTTTTTGGGGAAACCATATTGCAAATGGCAAAAAAGGATGAAAGAATCGTTGCGGTGACCGCCGCCATGCCGGAAGGCACAGGACTTGTGAAGTTTGCCGAGGCCTATCCGGACCGGTTTTTTGATGTGGGAATCGCCGAACAACACGCTGTAACTTTTGCCGCAGGTCTGGCCACTGAAGGATTCAAACCGGTTGTGGCCATATATTCTACTTTTTTGCAACGTGCGTATGATCAGATATTGCATGATGTGTGTATTGAAGCACTTCCGGTTGTTTTTGCTATTGACCGTGGAGGGATTGTGGGAGAGGACGGAGCCACCCATAATGGTCTTTTTGATTTATCTTATCTCAGAAGCCTTCCCAACATGGTGGTTATGGCGCCAAAGGATGAAAATGAACTGGTAAGAATGCTCGCAACCTCCTTTGCCCATAAGGGTCCCATTGCAGTTCGATATCCCCGCGGAGATGTGGAGGGCGTAAAAATCGAAAAGCAAGATATCCCCGTACCCATAGGAAAGGGAGAAGTGCTTCAAAAAGGAAATGACGTTCTTATCCTGGCCATTGGCCGGTCTGTTAGTGACGCACTTAACGCTCACGCAACGCTGGCCGAAAAAGGCATATCGGCTACGGTTGTCAATTGTCGTTTTGTAAAGCCCATTGACGCTGATTTGATAGGTGCCCTTGCCAGGGAAATACCGCGCATTATAACGGTTGAAGAGAATGTACGTCAGGGAGGATTTGGAAGCGCGGTGCTGGAATGTTTGAGTGATCAGGGGATAACCGGTTTTCGTTTGCAATGCATCGGAATACCCGACACTTTCGTTGAACACGGTCCCCAGAAAATTCTCAGGTCCAAATACGGTATCGATGCTTCGAGCATAGTCAACGCAGCCAAACGCTTGATGCGTGATGTCAGTAAAAAAAACAAGACTTGACGTGGTAATGTTAGAAAAAGGGCTGGTACAGAGTCGCCAACGTGCCCGTGCGCTTATCATGGCCGGAAAAGTTCTGGTTAATGACCGTCTTGTGGATAAGCCCGGTTCACTGATTTTTAAAAAAGACCATGTCATTATTAAAGGAGAAGACATCCCCTATGTGAGCCGGGGCGGCCTTAAGCTGGAAAAGGCGCTTCAGGCCCTTGATATGGATATCACCGGAGCGGTCTGTATGGATGTGGGCGCATCCACGGGCGGATTTACCGATTGTCTTCTGCAGCATGGCGCAAGCCGCGTTTTTGCCGTGGATGTCGGTTATGGGCAGCTTGCCTGGAAACTGATACAGGATTCTCGTGTGGTTGTTATCGATCGCACAAATATCCGTTACATGCCTGCCGAAAGCCTTGAGGAATCCGTAGATCTCATCACCATAGATGTCTCTTTTATTTCCCTTAAAATAGTTGTTCCTGCGGTAATTAAGTTTATGAAAAAAGATGCGAGGATCATGGCCTTGATAAAACCACAGTTTGAAGTGGGAAAAGGCGACGTCGGTAAAGGCGGTGTGGTGCGTGATCCTGTTTTACATGCCGAAGTTATTAAAGGTCTTTCGGATTTTTTTACAAAAACAGGCCTTTTGCGCGAATTTGTAATCCCTTCACCCATACTGGGACCAAAGGGAAACAAAGAATTTTTTATTTCTTTAAAATTTGAAAGTTGATCTTGATTTATTTCGGATAAACATATAAAAAATTTAGCTTTAGGATTTTATTGATAGAGATTAGCAATTTAATAATGTTTACCAGAGAGGAGCTTAAATGACTGAAAAAGTTGAATGTTTAAGAAACATTGCTTTTGTGGCCCATGGAGGTGCGGGCAAAACTTCTTTGGCCGAGGTAATGCTTTTTAATACAGGTGTCACCAACAGACTTGGATGCGTTGATGATGAAAATACCCTCATGGACTTTGAGCCTGAAGAACTCAAACGCCACATCAGCCTAAGTAGCGCATTCCATCAATACAGCTGGAAAAAACATACAATCAGTCTCATCGATACACCCGGTGATCAGAATTTCTTTTCAGATACCAGACTTTGCATGCAAGCCGCCGATGGCGTTGTTGTGGTAATAGATGCAGTAGATGGCGTAAAAGTTCAAACCGAGCAAGCCTGGGATTTCATAGATGAATTCAAACTGTCATCAGTTATTTTTATTAATAAACTCGACAGGGAAAGGTCGGATTTTTTCCGTACATTCAAAGATGCCGCAGAATGTTTTAAGCCAAAGCCTATTATTACTCAACTTCCCATAGGATCCGAAGCGGGCTTTAAAGGAGTCATTGACCTTATAAGTATGAAAGCGTTCACCTATGACACCAAAGGCAAAGCAACTAAAATTGACATTCCCAATGATATGCAGGATCAGGTGGAAGAAGAAAGAGAAGCTCTTGTGGAAAATGTTATAGAGTCGGACGACAAACTCCTGGAACGGTATCTTGACGGAGAATCCTTGTCAGATGATGAAATAATAAATGTATTACGGAAGGGCACATTAACGCGAGCATTTGTGCCGGTTCTTTGTGGGTCGGCCACAAAAAATATCGGCATTGATCTCTTGCAGGATTTTTTTGTCAACTGCATGCCGTCACCCCTTGATCGCCATCCCTGGATTGCCGCTGATGATACCGGTGAAACTCAAATAGAATGTACGGCCGATCCGGATGCGCCTTTTTACGGATTTGTGTTTAAAACGGTCGCCGATCCATTTGCCGGCCGTCTTTCAATATTCAGGGTGGTTTCAGGAACCTTGGGGGCAGATGGTACTTTCTATAACGTTAATAAAAGCACAAATGAAAGGTATAATCAGCTGTTGAGACTTGCCGGCAAAGAACAGAAACAAATAAATCAAGCCGGTCCGGGTTCCATTGTAGCCATGGCTAAATTAAAAGAGACGGCTACAGGAGACACCCTTTGTAATGAAGGTCGCAAGGTAAAATTTAAATGTGCAGAACCGCTTCCCGACCTTATTTCTTTTGCTCTTGAGCCCAAATCAAAAGGTGATGAAGACAAGATATTCACATCACTGTCAAAACTATTGGAAGAAGATGTTGCTCTAAAGCTTACTCGTAACCCGGAAACCAAGCAGATTCTTTTATCCGGGCTGGGGCAGATCCACATTGAGGTTACCATTGAAAAGCTCAAAAGAAAGTTCAACGTTGACGTCCGGCTGAACACACCTAAAGTCCCCTACAAAGAGACCATTACCAAGACGGTCAGAGTTCAAGGAAGACATAAAAAACAAACCGGAGGCCATGGTCAATTCGGTGACTGCTGGATCCGTTTAGAGCCGCTTCCCAGGGGAAAAGGTTTTGAGTTTGTTAATAAAATCGTCGGCGGTGCAATTCCGAGGCAATATATACCTGCTGTTGAAAAAGGTATTATTGAATCCGCCCGGAAGGGAGTTCTTGGCGGATTCCCGTGTATCGATTTTCAGGTTACTCTGGATGACGGTTCCTTTCATGCGGTTGATTCATCTGAAATGGCCTTTAAAATTGCAGGTTCTCTGGCATTTAGAAAAGCTGCTGCAGAGGCGAACCCGGTTCTGTTGGAACCCATCATGAATATTTCAATAACGACCCCGGACGAATACATGGGGGATATCATGGGAGATCTTAACAGCAGACGAGGCAGGGTCCTCGGCATGGACAGCAAAGGTAAAAATCAGGTTATTAAGGCAAATGTGCCTATGACCGAATTCTTGACCTATGCACCGGAACTCAGATCAATTACCGGAGGTCGCGGCATATTTACCATGGAATTTTCACATTATGATGAAGTTCCCGCCCAGATCTCACAAAAACTTTTAGAGGAAATAAACAAAGAAAAAGAATAGCCCATCTCGAAAGTCCGCCATCTCCGCCAACGTATTTTGGTGGATTTGGCGGATTTCAATCTTCAATTTTCAATTTTCAATCGTCAATTCCTACCTTCTCCCGGATATACATTTTTTGCAGGGAGCATACCCCGCCCAGAACGCATCCCATGTACGTATAAATACAATTTTGTTCTCTCTAACAATCTTTTTCCCAAAGGCACATGTTGTATAATGAAATCGTTTCGATCTTCTATTTCCCCAATACCTTGCCTTTTTTTCTTTCCAGTTACGCCATATCCCCCGTTTGGCCGACATTGCATTTCGCTGGGACTGAAGTAACACCTGATCATATTTAATGTTCGGTCTGAGGGACAAACAATAGGCGTATCCTTTTTCTATCATAACCTTATTTACAAATACCCCATTGTTCAAAAACACGTAAGCCAGTGTACGGCCGTAGCGGTCATGGGTTTCTTTGTCGAATTCCAGTCGAACCATTTTGGATAACACAAGTGTTTTATTATATTTTTTTGCGGTATATCCGAAAAATTCGGCTTTTTTATTTTCATGATCAATTTCAGGAGCATTAATCCCAATGTAACGAATGTGTCGACCATCGGCCAGAACAATGGTATCCCCGTCATTGACCCATTTTACATAAAACCATTCATGGGCGAATAACGGTCTGCCGGATAAAAAACCGGATAAAAAAATAGTTGAAAAAAATACGGACAAATAAAAAAGGTATTTTTGCACAATCAACCCACCTTCAATTCGCAAATTCTGACCGCACTGTTATCGAGCATTTTCGGCAGACCGCCGCGATCTTGAGGAATAAATCCCATGGATTTTTGCCAGACCTCATCATCTTCCATGCAAAAATAGATTACAACTTCAGGAGCATATTCCCTTATCCAGGAGATCATTTTACGATAAAGTTCAATCCGTAACGGCTTAAAGTAGCGCATCTTTCCATCCAGACCCGATATGAATTCTCCGTAAATTATCTTGGATTCCGGGAATCGTTTTTGTATGATAGATTTTAAAGACGGCATGAAACGAAAGGTGCCGATGCTGATCCATACGATATTCCTTGACGATACACTGGAAAACAGCTTTTCAACAACCCCCTGGTATTCTTCTTCGCAGCCGTCATAGATAACCATTGGATCAAAGTGGAAGCCAAGCGGGTATCCCCACGATTCGCATGTTGCAGCAGCCCGGAGTCTATCGGACAGAGATGCGGTATGGAACTCCTCATTCTTAATGACACGATCTGTGTTCAAAGACCATGCCACAATGGTCTTGCGATTATGACGAAGATTTTTTAACCCGTCAATAGCCGTTGTTTTTGTCTTTAGCTCCAGCACGGCGTGGGACTGCTTTGAAAACTTTGGAACAAGCCGGCTTGAAAGGTCAGTCCATATTTCCCAGATCATACTGTCTGTAAATTCTCCGGTCCCTATTCGGGTTATTTTTTTCTTCAAAAACAGATTATCCAACTCTAAAAAGAGGCTGTCATGGTTAACAAAATACTGAAGTATCGGTGGATGAAAATATGATTGCAGAATGCAATACGAGCAATCCATGGTGCAAAAGGTGCCGATATGCAGAATTTGATAGTCGCAGCACCGGTAAGCACGGGTGCCTGGACATTTCTTTATAAAGGCACCCTTGTTTCGGGTAAGAAGAAGGACCGTCTTTCCTTTTTGTATTGGATCATCTGACGATGCAAGCGAATCAAAAACCTCTTGCACATTCTGAACCACTACGGCAGGCGTATCTATTCGTGATCGGATGGAAGCCACCCGGGGCAAATGTGCCACTTGCCGATCGATATAAAGGTTAGAAATTAACAATGGAATAACTGCTATTATATACTGCTCCTTTAAACAATATGTATTGAAAAATGCATAGCGAGTCAAGCATGAAAACAGAGTGGCCCGGTTCAGATTTATGAGGTGAACTTACAATTTCTGAACTTTGAACCTCTGAACCCGTGAACGGTTACAATTCTTCTATCGCAAAACCTCTGAACAGCTCTTGACACCCCGCCAAGCTATTGATAGTTACTATTGATATTTAAAAAATCATCCGTCCGGACTTTCCCGTAACTTCCCCTGTGAGGGCCAATATTGATACCATCAGAAACTAAAGCAGGAGACGTAGAAAAGAATGTTCCTTAAAATACAAAGAAAAGGAAAGAATATATTGCTGAATGAATCTGAGCTGCAGGAATATATGTCTGCCAAGCTCAATGAACTCACGGGCTTGGCTTCAAACGTGGTGATAGCTTTGGTTATGGTCAGCATGATTGTGGTTTTGACCTTCTTAAAGGCTGGGGATATTTATTTCTACGCCTTGGTTTTGCTTCCCATTATAGGGCGTTGGTTTATCGGCGATTTTATAAACAGGTGGCTGAAAAATAAATTTAAAGAGCTTTTAGATACTTAATTGGAATGACTGATCATGCGGGTAGCTGTTCTTTCGGATATCCATTCTAATATTGAAGCTTTTCAGGCGGTGGTCAGCGACCTTGAACACCGAACGGACAGCATCCTGAACCTGGGCGACCTGGTGGGGTATAATGCCAGCCCCAACGAGTGTGTGGAGCTGGCCAGGGATATCGGGATGCAATCCATTCAAGGCAACCATGATCAGGCAGCGTACGATCTGAGCCTTGCCGAGAACTTCAACATTTTTGCTCGAAAGGCTATTCTTTGGACAAGAAGCGTCCTTAGCAAAAATAATATTTTGTTTTTGCATAGTCTGCCGGTAAATTGCCGTTTTACTTACGCCCTGGCCTGCCATGGCTCCCCTGAAAGTACGAACAGCTATATCGCCCTCCCTTTCCAGGCGAGAGCCACCTTAAAGAAAATGAAGAAGGGATTTTGGGGCAAGGCTAAAATCTGCCTTTTTGGTCACACCCATAAAAGGAAGATCTGGCATATGGATGTTCGGGGAAAGGTGGCGCCCCTTGAAATTCCCTCAGATGGAACTGTCAAGCTAAATGAAGATGATTTTTACCTTCTGAATCCCGGGAGTGTGGGCCAGCCTCGAAACGGTGACCCCAGGTCCTCATACTTTATCTTTGACACCCAAGAAAATACGATAAGATTCAGGCTGGTGGAGTATGATCTGTCAGAAACTATAAAAAAAATAAAGAATGCAAATCTTCCCGAGTTCTTCGCAGAAAGGCTTGTGCATGGGACTTGATAGGGCGATATTTAGATATTAGGGAGGAATTATATGACAAAATTACAAGATTTAACAAAGACGGGAAAGCTTAAGGACGGCACAGAAGTTATTTTAAGGCCAATGACCCGGAACGACCGCAAAGCGGTGGGAGATTTCTTCGGCCTGCTCACCGCCTCAGTGCTCCAGTATGTGCGCAACGACGTCACCGACCCAAAAGTGCTTGACCAATGGTTCGACCAACTGAATTATGATCGAGTGTTTCCTCTTTTGGCCTTTAAAGACGACAAGGTTGTGGCCAACGCGACCCTTCACCGGGTAGGCTACGGTTGGCGAAAACATCTGGGAACTCTCAGAATAGTTGTGGAGCCTGCGTTTCATGGAAAGGGACTGGGGACTCTGATGATCAATGAGCTTGTGGACTTGTCCCATGAGTTCGGGCTGGAGAAACTGATGGTGGAGTTCCCGCTTAGAGCTCACGGCGCACTGGCGATGTTCAAGAAAGCGGGATTCAGCCCCAGGGCGGTGATAGAGGGCCTCATGAAAGGCCGACACGGTGAAGATCTGGACATTGTGATCATGGTGATGGATGTGGCCGCGCACGCAGACAAGATTTAGTAGAGGGGTAAAATATTTTTCCCGTAATTCGGGAAAGAGCCGGTTATATCTTTCTGTAATGCTCTGGCGTCAGGGTAGCGATTTTCAGGGTTTTTTTCCAGACATTTTAAGATGATACGCTCGATTTCCGGATCTAATTCTTCGTTGAATTTGCTGGGTGGAAACGGTGGAACTTCAAGGATCATGTCCATGAGTACCTTCTCCACGTCGTGATAAAAAGGAAACATCCCTGTGTAGAGTACATACATGACCACTCCAAGCGCCCATACATCCGAGCGCCTCTGGCTTTTGCCCATAATCTGCTCCGGAGACATAAAAGGCCGGGATCCCGTAACTGTGTTGGACATCTCTTTGTCCTTGAGTTCTTTGGCCGCGCCGAAGTCCAGAAGTTTTATGGTGCCGTCCGGCTTCACTATTATGTTTCCCGGCTTTATATCTCGGTGGATGATCCCTATGTCGTGTGCATGAGCCACGACATCGATGATCTGAATCATGACCGATTCTACTTCCGTCTCTTCGAGATCCCGCTCGATCACCTCGGAAAGCGTTTTTCCCAAAACAAATTCCTGAATCAGTGCTATTTTGTTCTTTTCTTCTACAACCTCACGAACCTTGGGGACACCCGCATGGCCGGCTATATTTTTTAATATACGGGCCTCTTTTTCAATCTTGGCGTTTAACTTTTTGCTCAGAGGAATCTTGGCTACATAAATATCGGGAGGGTCTTTTTCTATGTCTCTAACTTTCCAGACTTCGCCAAAACTCCCTATCCCTAATCTATCCACCTTCTCGTACCGTTGTCCCAGAAGCTCAGTGGCGTTAAACAGGGAATGAAAACCACCCGAAAGTCTGGGCAAAAGCCCTTTCAGAAGTCCCTTACGGTGGTTGGTCACTGAGCTGTGGTCCTCTTTAAGTCGGGCATAGACTCCCATCCTTCTTGCGAGCTCCTGAGAATCCACGGGCCAGGTGAGGTAGTCAACTGCACCGGCCTTCAAAGCCGAGGCAATAAGGTCCTCCACGAAGCTTTCCAAGATAACGATTACCGGGATTTGTACATCATCCTTTGCCCGTTTCAAGTTTTTTATGATCCTCCCCGGATCGAGACCCGGTCGTCCCATGGCCAGAAGGGCCACAATCACGCTTTTCTCCTCTGCAAGCACCTGGGCTTCTTTCAGTGTTCCGGCGGTATGAACCTGGTAAGCATTTTCATTAACAAGGCTCTTAAGCCTTGCGGCCCCGGCCCGATCACTGTCGATGATTAAAATAGCCCTCTTTCCCCTGTCTTTTTTCCAGTCCATTTTATTCTTTATACCTATACAGAAAATTAAAAATCAGATTTTCGTTTGACACCCTATCCTTATTTTTCTATATCATATTTTTTTAACGATAACACTGAAACACTTTCACCTTCCCTTGATATCGAAGTAAAAGTTTGGAGGATTTGCATTGCCCTTAATGAGCCTTAACTTGGAGGATATTCTCTATTATTCTGTGTCCATCCTTGTCATCGCAACCTTTGGCTCGGGTTTTGCACGCTTCTTTGCGTTTAGCTTCGCCCACCCGCGCCGCGATGAAGGTATGGACTTCAACCCCATAACCAACCTTGATATTGTGGGTACCATCGTCTTTTTTTTGGGAGGTTTCGGCTGGGGCAGGCAGGTGGACGATCAAAAGATCAGGTTCAAAAAACAGAAGCTGGGTTGGTGCATCATATCTCTAATAGCCCCCTTTGCAAGCCTGACCCTTGCAATGTCTGCGGCTTACGTCAAGCATTTCCTCTGGACCGACCGTGTCATCGAAGTCTTACTCAACTTGTGTATTGCCGCCACTGCTTATCATGTCCTTCCCATTCCACCGCTTGCCGGCTCAAGGCTGATTTACCTGTTGGTTCCTGAAAAACATGAGCGTGTCTGGAAACTGTTTTCCAAAGCCGGGCCTTTTATAATTCTGGGCATTGTGCTTATCGATCGTTTCTCGGGAATACCTTTTCTCAGGGAGGCTATTGCACCGGTTCTTGATAGTGTTGCCAGTTTTGCATCCTACTTTTAGTAAAGATCCGGGATCAAATGACCAGGTTTCCCATTTTTAAATAAATAGAGCTAAAAAAGGCGGGAAGGGTTCGCCCCTTTCCGCCTTTTCAGTTAATGGTTAATATTAATCTAACCGGACCTACTCTCCTGTTTTAATAGGCCTCTTAGTAACAGCAGCGAGGATAATAGCGACAATGAGCAAAACGCCCGCAACATAGAAGGCATTATCGTAAGTCCCGGTTATGTCCCGGATATGTCCGGCCAGCTTGGGCATGAATGCGCCCAGACCCCAGCCGATGAACACAAGACCGTAGTTGAATCCCAGGTTCTTGGGGCCAAAGAAGTCGGCTGTGTAAGAAGGTATCAGGGAAAGGCCGCCGCCGTAAACCCAGTAGGCTATCATACAGGCCGTGAACGTCAGGAAGAGCGACTTGATACCGATCATCCAGGGCAGCGCAAACATACAGGCACAAGCAGCGGCGGCATTGATCATATATGCCCTGTCCCTGCCGAGGATGTCTGAGTACTTGCCTGTCCCGATCCGTCCCGCAGCGTTCATAAAACCGCCTGCTGCCACCAGAATAAATCCTTGTTCCAGGAAGGGCTTTACAATTTTGGCGGCGTGGCCGATGATGAGAAGACCGGCCTGGGTGTTCAAGCAGAAGAGAGCGATCAGTACGTAGAACTGATAGGTCTTTGCCATCTCGCCAGCGGTCCAGTCCACAACGGTCCTCGACGGTGGTGCTTTTGCCCCGGCCAGTGCCTCGGGCGGTTGAGGAGGCACATAGCCTTCTTCAGGCCATGCCAGTATTTGGGCCGCAATGCCGATAATGAAAAAGTAGGCGATACCGAGCACCAGGAATGACAATGATAGAGAGTAACTTGTAATCAGCCACTTGATGAGCGGAGCCACGTAGAAAGCCGCGCCGCCGTATCCTGAAACCGTAATTCCGATCATGATACCCACCTGGTGCGGGCCGACCCATTTCCTTGTTGCAGGTACCGGAGCAGCGTAAGCCACCCCCATAGCAATACCGCCGCCCACACCGAAGCCCCAGAGGATTCCGGCGTATGAATGGGATACACCCGCAATGATCATACCCAGACCCATGAATATGGCTCCGATTGTGCCGGGGACTGAGGGACCGTATTTGTCCTGGATCTTCCCGCCGGGAATCATGAGCAGTGCGAAAATTAAGATACACAATGACTTGGGGTTAGAAGCCTGCTCAGCGGTGAGGGCGCCAGCCCAGCCGTGGGCCTTCATGTAGACGTCGTCCGTTAAGTACTTGAGCCAGACTGACCATGCGTAGAGACAACCCAGACATAAGTTGATGGTCGTTCCGGATAAAATTACGGCCCATCCTCGTCCGGGAATCTTATCTACCGGTTGATTATACCCTTTGGCATACTTTGGCATTAGTACACCTCCTTTAGTTTTTAAACATTACGGTTAATTACCGGAACATGGGGCATTGCGGTATCAAACCATCCTCAAAATCTCCGGTTGCTAAAAACCATTGCCATGTAAGAAAGGAAATCGTACGGATTATGCAATTGTTCAGTACGATCAAGTCGTTACCTCTTCTCCATAGCAGATCTGTTTTATCACCCCCTTTCCGGCTAAGTGTTAAAATAATGTCTCATTCTATTGCAACCTAATCATTATAAGCAAAATCTTTTAGTGTCTGCACGGAATTAATAGAGTCAGGGTATGTTCTTATACCTCGTCTAAAGATTTCAAATGCAATTTCAAGAGTCGATTTCAAAAAGTCCTTTTGGCTGTCGATCAACCTTTTACTTTCCTCCCACAAAACAACCCCTGAAAACAAAGCCCAAACAATGTCGGCCAGCGCCACCGGATGCCTGTCGATAAAATCTCCTTTTTTTATTCCTTCTTCAAATATTTTGGCCATTGAACGGAATGAACTTCGAGACAGGTCTTTAATTTCTGAAAGTAGATGGGGCGATAAATTTTTTAGGGTTTCACTCGACTGAAGATGGAACATGTTAATAAGGACAATAGGATCAAATTCGTAAACTTCATACAGGGCTTGCTTCAAAGCCTTCATTTTCTGTTCAGGCTCTTGAAAATTTTCGTTATGCACCTGTTCCAACCTGCTACTCATATAATGGAGGATTCTCAGGGAAAGAGAGGCAAACAACTCTTCTTTGTTTTTGAAATAAAGATAGATAGTGCCGGGGCTAAGTTCAGCTTCCCTGGCAATATCTTCCATGGTCGCCTTGTCAAAGTTTTTTATAGAAAAAACCCTTTTTGCAGCAACCATTATCTGTTGCCTTCTTCTTTCTTTTTCTCGTTCTTTCCTCTCTTTTATTCCCATACTTACTGAACCATATTTATTTAATTAAACACTATATAAATGGTGCTTTTTATTTAGTCAAGCAAATTCATTCATTTTTTTCATTTCGAGCGTTAGTTTTCTAAGAACCGCGAAAATAAATAGCACAACCAATTGAATATACTTTAAATATTTAAACCTGTCTTTTTCTTAAATGGACCAATATTTTTACTAAAATAGCACTGTTGAGGATGTTTTTACAACATATTGTAATTTATAATAGACAGGTGCACTATATATGGTAAAAATTTCGAACGTGTAATTTTAAAAACATGGTATCAATTGGGTCTGTCGAGAATTTTCCTAAGGGAGGGGTTCTTGATAAGCGCATCAATGCTTGCTTGACGATCTTTGAGTTCATTTAAATTTTTAAAGAATAATTTCAGAATATAGGTGGCGCCTTCGAAATTATCCGGAGGAATAAGTTTTGTTCCGCTTCCGAGCTTAAGTTTTTTCAAGTGGCTTTCAAACTCTTTTTCAGCGGCTGTTATAACGGGAAAACGCCGCTGCTTTAAATAGATTCTTATCTTGCGGATTTTTTGATTTCTATCCAGATCTTCGTTAGACAAGATCTTTTGCAATATATCATTTTCTATCACTTCCAGCATAGAAATATCTTCGCGAAGGGAAATCTCTTTGACCAGGGTTAATATTTCCCTTTGTTTATTCAGGCTTAATTTAAGTGTTTCAAAAAGTTTTGCAAAACCTTCTCCGGCGCCCTGCTGCAGCCTTCCGAGTTCCAAAGCCATGGCCAGAGAAATAGTATTTGAAAGAATGCCGCTTTGAACAGATCCGGGAAGATGACAAAGTTCTTTAATTTTTTTTATAATTGATGGATTGTCAGGCAAACCCATGAGCGAAAGTTCTTTGCCCAGGACACCAACATCTTTAAAAAAAGGGTAAAGCAGGTTAATGGATCTTGATTGTTCGATCAGGTTAAGCGGTCTTTGAAGAGAGTTATCCGCAATTGCATATGTTATACATTTAAGCCTTTTTGTATCAATATCGAGTATCTTAGCTTCCACTTCCGTCCAGTCCAGTCGTCGGCAGGCTTCAATTCTGCGATAACCGCACACAATTTTATATCCTGTTTCTCTTTCTACTAGTAACGGAAGGTTTAACATCCCCACATGATCAATAGAATCCATCAGATGATCGACGTTTATTTGGGTTGTAATGCGAAAGGAGTCGTCCTCAGAGTCGATCAAAGAAAGCTTTGCGATCTTTTGTTTAAAGCGCATAACTTGCGTCGGTAAGTTGATTTAAGGCTTCCAGGTATTTAGTGCGCGTATTACGGATAACACTTTCGGGAAACGGAGGCCCCGGCGGCTTTTTGTCCCAGTTTATGGAAATCAGGTAGTCTCTAAGATATTGCTTGTCAAAACTCTTTTGTGCACCATCCGGTTTATACGACTCTCTGGGCCAGAATCTTGATGAATCCGGAGTCAATACTTCATCGATAAGAATTAGGTTATTTTCAAAAAGGCCGAATTCAAATTTTGTATCAGCAATGATTATGTCCTTTTCATAAGCCAAATCCGCACCCTTTTCGTAAATTGCAAGACTGAGTTTTCTAACCTTTTCTGCAAGGGTTTCTCCAATTTTAGTTACAACTGTATCGAAGTCAATGTTAACGTCATGAAGGCCTACCTCTTCTTTGGTTGACGGCGTAAACAGAGGTTCAGGCAATTTGTCGGATTCTTTCAGACCGTGAGGCAGTTTTATTCCACAGATGTTTCCGGTGGTCTGGTAATCTTTCCAGCCGGACCCGGATACATACCCCCTGACGACACATTCAATGGGAAGCGGTTTTGCTTTTTTAACCAGCATGCTTCGGTCGCGTAGAATTTCGGCATAAGGGTTGCAAATCTCGGGAAAGTCATCAACGTTGCCGGAAATCACATGATGGGGCAAAAGAGACGCCATTATTTCAAACCAGAAAAGGGAAATTTGAGTCAAGATTTTCCCCTTTCCCGGAATAGGATCAGGCATGATAACATCAAACGCGGAAATTCGATCTGTAGCCACCATTAAAAGTTTGTCACCAAGATCGTATATATCCCGTACTTTTCCCCTTTTTACTAGATTTAAATTTTTAAAATCGGTTGTAATTACTGCCCGCCCCATGGATCTTTATTCCTGTTCCCTGAACGCTTTGATATATTTTTTTAAAACCTCGAGTGCCGCTTCATCTGTATCAATAAACTCAATTCCGGCTTCAAATCGTTCTTCTCCACCTGCCATAGAAAAAACAACCCTCCCTTTGATGTTGATCAAATCGTCTTCCAGACCTATTGCCAACGCCACAGTATGTTTCGGGTCGATTGGAACATGCGTTTCAAGAAGAATTCCGTCTTGACTGACATTCAAAGTTCTTCCCATTCCCTGCGCGACAGCCTGAACAGTTTCATCAATACAACTATACGATATAAGATTAAGGGCGTTGATTCTTACATGTTTTCTTCTGTCTTCTGTAGTCATGGTTTTCACCCAATATAGATGAATTTACAAAAGGTGAATTCATCACGTTTAAAGTATTAAGACTTTCCCGGTTTTTTACGGCCGATGTTTTTTCGAAACTCACAAGCCAACATGGATGTTACTAATATGCAGTTTGCAAGGTGTTCTATAAAATTTTTAAATGTAGACGAAAGCTGATTATATTCTTGCTTCAGAATGTCAGGGTCCATCTCGCTAATCTTGAGATCTTTTGATCCGAAAACCGAAGCGGAGTAAGGTTCTTGTCCAATATCAAGAAATGGAACATGGCCAAAGAAATCGCCCTGATAAAGATTCGCCAGCGGGACATAACCATTTTCAGTATTCCGGACAACATGAGCTTCACCTTCTGTAATTGTGAATAAACGTTCCACATTCTCACCCTGTGTGAACACCTGAGCTTTGCTGTTGATCAATTCTTCTACTTTAGTGTTGTTTAAATATACATCAACCGCCATATTGGTTACCTGTTTTAACCTTCTATCGAGACTGATTGAAAGGCTTCTGAATTGATTGGACATTCGCAAAAAATCGGCGGAAAGTCGTCGCAAATCGAGCACACCGAGCAGAACATTGTTAACCGCCATGATCGCAGCACTTCGAACACTCCCCTCTAATAATAAAAATGAGGCGATACTTCCGATAAATGCTCCTTCACCGATTCTGAGTAGTTTTAAAGGGCCCCGGGGGGTTTCTCTAATAATTTCTGCAGTGCCTTCAAGAATGACCCATAACCAGCCGCCATGTTTTCCCTCTGCTACGATTTTTTTGCCGGCATGGACTTCTTCTTCATCAACAACGTACGTGTAATCGATAAGCGGTCCTCTGATAATCGGCCGATTTGATAAACTGTCAGAAGGATGGAATGACTTTTTTGTAAATGTTACCGGTCCGAGCTGTTCAATCTGTCCATCATCCAGCATTCTTAAGCAGTCAAGAATAATTTGCATACGGCTCTTTTTGATGACATTTTCACCATCAACTTTTTCTTCAATGAATTCAAATTCTCCATCAAGCCACCCAAAAAGTGAATTGACGGCATCAAGACCGGCCAATGATCCGACTGAAGCATTAACAGGGTTTCCGTTATGAAAATATATTAAACCCAAATCTTGGGCATACCTGCTGGTAATGCGCAAAACTCCGGTGCTGGCATTTGAACCGAGGAGTTGCAAGATATCCCCCAGGCTTAAAAAATTAAGATTGCCTGCCAGAACAAAATCACCCATGGATTGTCTACCCCGATTTGATTTGTTTTTTTAATGACAATAATGTCAACTTGAGACATTCTTTTAAGGTTGCACCAACACCATCACCGGTAATAGCACTGGCTGAAAAAGAGGGGACCTTGAGCTGTCTGTTTAAATCTCTTTCCATCTGTTCTATGGACATTACCGGAACGCCCTGCTCTGCAAGATCCCTTTTGTTATGTTGCATAACAAGTGGAATCTTTAAGATGCTAATACCGTATTCTTTCAAATTATGCTGCAGATCCTTTAAGGAAAGCATGTTTTTCTCACGTCTGACCGCCAGCGAATCGGCAACAAAAATTACCCCGTCCACGCCCTTTAAAACCAGTTTTCTGGTGGATCTGTATTGAACCTGACCGGGAACAGTATAAACCTGAAGTCTGATATCAAAACCTTTTATTTGTCCCAACCCCATGGGAAGAAAATCGAAAAAAAGCGTTCGGTCACCCTCTGTGTCAACCGAGACCATCTCGCCGACAACCTGTTTCTTATATGTTTTGTAGATATATTCCATGTTAGTGGTTTTTCCGGATCTTCCAGGTCCGTAATATACGATTTTACATTCTATCTCTCTTTTTTTTAATTTAAAAATAGCCATATATAATCAGTCCCAAGCAAAAGATTAAGATATGTTAAACCAGTCCAATATGATCCTAAAAGTTTAGTTTACAAATATTTCTCAAATTATTCAAGGCCTTTCTTCTTTTATGGTACGTAACCGCGGTGTTGAATAAAGAACCGGGACAGTGTTTAAAAAAATGAACTTGGGGGCTTCGCCCCAATATACCAGCGCTCCATCATTCCATTCTTCCATTCCGATGGTGCAAACAGTTTGGTATTAAGAAACTTGTTATTTTAAACGGTTATGGAATTTCCGAGATGTCAATATTAGGGTTGGTCTAATACAATTTTAATATCCACGCAATAATCACCCCTCAAGGGACCGATTTTAATTTTTTTTACCGATAAAACCAGACCGGAAGCCTTAAATAGAGCAGCGGTTGAATAATATTGAATATCATTAATCATATCCCCAACTTTAAAAATATCGATTAACTCTTTGTCCCTGATAGAAATAAGCAGACTGACCACGTTTCCTAATTGAAATCTTACCTTAAATTCAACGACCTGCCCCTTTTGGGACCCCTTATAAATGGTTATCCCGATAGAGTTGATATCAAGGGTATCATCATCATCTTCGATTTCAGGCCCTTTAACCCAAATCACACCGGTGTTGTCTTTTGGTGCTTTTCGCCTTGGAAGCTTTTTTTCAATGCCCTCTTTTTTTAGAATATTTTCAAGAAAAACATGTAATTTATCCATCTGAATCGTTGAAAATCTATCATCTGAAATCCATTGCTCATACTGAGCAACAGCCTCATCCAGTGATGAAAGCGCCATAAGACACCTTAGCATGCTCTTGGCAGCAACAACACGCAGTGAATCTTTTTTTACGAGTTCGTTAAATTCTGATATGGCTCTTTTTAACTGTCCGAACTTTGCCAGGGCTATGGCGCCGTCAAGAGCTTTTAAATCTTCGTTCTTGTCCGGTGAAAATGAAACCATTTTTTTTATCAGGTCCTGAATCTTTGCGGAGACTTCAGGTTTTTTCGGTGCCATTTCAATCTTGATTATATCGTTTTTTAAGGCGAGAATTTTTTTTGAAATTCCCTTTATCAGGTTTTGTTTGCCCTTTAGCCGTTCATTGCTCCGGATCAGTTTTGTTGCATTGTTATATTTTTCCATAGCCTCATTCAACAGGCCCTGGGCATGATAAAGTTCTGCTTCCTGCAATAGTATTTTAATCTTTTTTGTTATATTCATGCGAACCTTCAACCCTGATTTATCATTTTAAAATTTTTATACTGCTTAACCATTCATGTCAATAACAAGAAATAAAAGATTTTCTTATAAATATATTGACAATAATCGGTTTTATGTTAACAAAATTAACAACTTTTTCTTTTTTATCTTCTTAAAACCACCATTAATATAATAATGAACTCGTAAAAAGTCCGATTTAGACGGTTTCGTAAAAAGTTCAAATTCAAGGCGTGCAAATTTTGTAATCATGAGGCGTACTTATTGTACGTTGAATGATTGCGAAATGCAGCACAACGCAGAAGTTGGACTTTTTAGGAGACCGTCATATAATAATTCATTAATAAAAGGAGTTCAATATGGACAAAAAAGTTACCGTAATCGGTGCTGGCAATGTGGGGGCAACCGTAGCTCAAAGACTGGCGGAAAAAGAGTTATGCGATGTGGCCTTGATTGATATTATTGAAGGGCTTCCTCAGGGTAAGGCCTTGGACCTTGCAGAGGCCGCACCTATTGAAAAGCATGACGCCCGTCTAATCGGGTCAAACGATTATGCAGCTTCAGCAGACTCAGATATCGTTATTATTACCGCCGGCATACCCAGAAAGCCGGGGATGAGCCGGGACGACCTTCTCAATATCAATGCGGGAATCATGAATAGTGTTACCAAAGAGGTCGCAAAACAATCTCCTGAAGCTGTAATTATCGTTGTTAGCAATCCTCTTGATGCTATGTGTCACGTTGCTTATGAGACCAGCGGCTTCCGAAAAAACAGGGTTGTTGGCATGGCCGGGGTGCTCGACTCAGCCCGTTTCAGATCTTTTATTGCCATGGAACTCAATGTTTCCGTGGAAAATACAACTGCATTTGTTCTTGGCGGGCATGGCGATACCATGGTGCCGTTACCTCGCTATTCAACTGTAGCAGGCATACCTATTACAGAACTGCTGCCAAAAGAAAGAATTGACGCTTTGGTGGAAAGAACCGCCAATGGCGGAGCCGAAATTGTCGGACTTCTTAAAACAGGCAGCGCCTTTTATGCACCGGCTTCAGCCGCGGTGGAAATGGCCGAATCTATTCTCAAAGACAAAAAGAAAATCCTGCCATGTGCCGCATACCTTGAGGGTGAATATGGATTTAACGAACTTTTTATCGGCGTGCCTGTAAAACTTGGCGCAAACGGTGTGGAGGAAATCATTGAAATTACCCTCACGGTTGAAGAAAAGGCCGCCCTTGAGAAATCGGCCGACGCAGTCAGAGAACTCAAGGAAGCATTGAAAAAACTGGCATAGACAGATACCGGTTTAGCCGGGTTAGGAATTCGGGTTGAGTGCTTTCTTTACTGATTTTGCCACATTACGATTAATTCCGGGCAGTGCGCTAAGTTCTTCGAGTCTTGCTGCCCGGATCTTTTTAATGCTTTTAAAATGGATTAACAGCGTTGCTTTTCTTTTTTTGCCCACGCCCGGAATCGAGTCAAGAGCAGAACGGATAAACCGCTTTCCGCGACGCTTACGATGAAATGATATAGCGAAACCATGGGATTTGTCCCTTATTCTTTCTAAAAAAAGGAGAGGTTTCCCTCCCCTCCCCATATTTACCGGATTAACCTGTCCGGGTTTATAGATCTTATCTTGTGTTTCCCCTTTGCTCTCATTTTTCTTTGCGATACTGATGATTTGAAATGTTTGCTCCAGTTTCAACGACTTTATTACCGATACCGCAATATTGAGCTGTCCTTTACCACCGTCCACCATCAGAATATCAGGATACGGCTTTGATTTTTCGCTGTTACCATACCGTCTTTTCAGGACTTCAGCCATGCAGGAATAATCGTCTTGTGCGTCAACCGATTTTAGCCTGTATTTTCTGTATAATGATTTGTTCGGCTTACCCTTTTCAAATACAACCATTCCGGCCACAGCCTCTGTTCCCGAAATGCTGGAAATGTCAAAGCACTCAATTCGCTCGGGTGTTTTATCCATTTTCAGTCGTTTCCGTAGATGAATAAGAATCTCCATGTCGGTCGCGGCAGAAGCCTTAAATTCCTTTAAACTGTTTTCTGCGTTCCGGGAGGCCAACTTAACCAGACGGAGTTTTTCACCCTTTTTCGGTCCCAGAATACTCACTTTCTTCCCCTTAATGCTGCTCAAAAGTTCTTCCAGCAAAGATGCGTCTTCAAGTTGAGTGGGGATAAGAACCTCTTTGGGAACAAAGGGGGCTTTTTCATAATATTGCCGGATAAATGCTCCGATCATTTCCTCCTCGGTTGACATGATCTCTGAAAAATTGAAATGCCTTGTCCCCAATAAAAATCCATTGCGAACAAAAAGGACTGTAATCATAGAGTGTTCATGAGACCCGGCAATGCCTATTACATCCCGATCCTTAAAATCATTTGTGACCGCCACTTGCTTTTCAATGACTTCTTCAAGTGCAAACATCTTGTCCCTGAGAACTACTGCCTTTTCATAGTCTTGCTTATTTGCGGCCGATATCATCTTTTTTTTTATTTTTTGAATAAGATCGGGGGTTTTCCCATTCAAAAAGAGGATTACCTCTTTTACGATTTCGTCGTATCTGTTTTTGTCCACATCAAGACAGCAGGGTGCAAGACATGCTTCCATCTGGTAATTAATGCATGGCCGTGACCGGTTTTTAAAATCTTTTGTTTTACACTTTCGAAGCTTGAACGTCTTATAGATTATTTTGAGCGTTTCTCGAACAGCAGCAGAAGATACAAAGGGACCAAAATAGAGATCCCCGTCTTTTTTTATTTTTCTGACAACGGTAAGGTTGGGATAGGGATTTGTTAAGTTCAAGCGCAAACAAGGATACCGTTTATCATCTTTTAATATAACATTATAGCGGGGTCGGTACCGTTTAATAAGGTTGGATTCAAGAATCAGAGCTTCTTTCTCGGTGCCGGTAATAATGGTCTCAAAATATGATATTTTCTTAACCAGAATTCCTGTTTTAATGTCCGGGTGCAAAAGGCCGGTCCGGGATCTTGAAAAGTATGATGCCAGTCGCTTTTTCAGGTTCCGAGCTTTACCCACATAAATCACCCTGTCCTCGATATCTTTCATAACATAGACACCCGGCCCGGAGCTAACCATGGCCAATTTGTCCTGAATCCGTGATGCGGGTTGCGGGTTGTTGGATTGCATGAGTTTCTTAGTTGTAAATTTTGTTCATTTTATGGCAAAAAATCAATACACAAGCACCAAATACCAATTAAATTCCAATATTCAATGACCAAAATCTGTTTAGAATTTTGAATTTCGGTTATTGTGATTTGTTTGAAATTTGAAATTTGTTATTTGTTTTTTCCGGTTTATCCGAGGTAAATTACAGTTCAAACACAATCATCTTTTTTATCGCTTTAATCTGATCTCGCAGTTCTGAAGCCCTTTCAAAGGCAAGCTCTTTTGCCGCCTGCTCCATTTTTTCTTCCAAATTTTTAATGATGTCATCTAAATTTTCTAAAGAATCATATGGGGCCACGGCTTCCGACACCCTGTCTGCCGGTTCATCTTTCTGTTCATACATTTCGGCAAATATTGACGTGATATCTTTTTTTATGCTTTCCGGTGTAATTGAATACTTTTTATTATAAGATTTTTGAATTTTCCGTCGCCGGTCAGTCTCATCTATGGCTTGCTTCATGGATCGTGTCACAACATCGGCATACATGATGACCTGGCCCCGGACATTTCGGGAAGCACGGCCGCAGGTCTGAATCAGTGATCTTTTAGAGCGTAGGAAGCCCTCCTTGTCTGCATCGAGTATGGCCACAAGGGAAACCTCCGGAATGTCCAGCCCTTCTCGAAGAAGATTAATACCGATGAGGACATCAAATTTGCCCTTTCTGAGATCGTGAATAATATCCATCCGCTCCAATGTGCCGATGTCGGCATGAAGATACCGCACCCTTACTCCCAAATCGGAATAATATTCTGTAAGATCTTCCGCCATACGCTTTGTAAGGGTGGTTACCAGAACCCTTTCATCCCTTTTCCGACGTATCAGAATTTCCTCAAAAAGATCATCGACCTGGTTTTCAGCTTTTCTGATATCTATTAGAGGATCAATAAGACCGGTCGGCCTTACGATTTGCTCCACAAGTTCGTTTTTTGCCTTTTCAATCTCGTAGTCGGCAGGGGTTGCCGACACATAAACCGCCTGTGATGTTTTCGACTCAAACTCATGGAACGTCAAGGGCCTGTTATCCAGAGCCGACGGCAACCTGAATCCATATTCAACAAGAGTTCCTTTGCGAGATCTATCCCCTTTATACATTGCTCGAAGCTGGGGGACGGCGATATGACTTTCATCGATGAATACCAAAAAATCGTCGGGAAAATAATCGAGAAGAGTGGGTGGGGGTTCGCCGGGCGCCCTCTGTGTTAAATGGCGCGAATAGTTCTCGATTCCGTTGCAGTATCCAAGCTCCTGCATCATCTCAAGGTCAAAATCCGTTCGTTCTTGAATTCGCTGTGCTTCAATCAGCTTGTTTTCAGCTCTGAAATAGTCGACCCTTTGTTTTAATTCGGCAATAATCGTCTCTGTGGCTCTTTGCAGAACACTTTTTTCAGTAACATAATGGCTTGCAGGATATATGGTAGTCCGTTTCAAACGTTTTTTAACAATGCCTCTGAGTGGGTCAATTTCTGAAATACCTTCTATCTCATCCCCGAAAAAATCGATACGGAGCGCCCTGTCTTCTTCGTAGGCCGGAAAGATCTCAACTCGGTCGCCCCTAACTCGGAAGACTCCCCTGTGAAAATCCATATCATTCCGCTCGTAATGAATGGCGACCAGATCTGAAAGGAGTTTGTCGCGAACCAGTTCCATATCTTTTTCAATATCAACACGCATATCCAGATATTCTTCTGGGGCGCCGAGTCCGAATATACACGACACACTGGCCACAACAATCACATCTCTTCGGGACAATACCGACCGCGTTGCAGAATGGCGGAGTTTGTCGATCATCTCGTTGATTGAGGAATCTTTCTGAATATAGGTATCGCTTGATGGAATATATGCTTCAGGCTGGTAGTAGTCATAATAGCTGACGAAATATTCAACAGCATTTTCCGGAAATAGCATTCTGAACTCATTGTAAAGCTGAGCGGCAAGAGTTTTGTTCGGAGCGATTACAAGGGCAGGTTTTTCAAGTTTTGCAATGACGTGTGCCATGGTAAACGTTTTGCCGGATCCTGTGACCCCCAGGAGAACATGGTGCTTTTTGTCGGCTAAAATCCTTTCGCTCATAGCTTGGATTGCGCTCGACTGATCACCTTTGGGTGTAAAATCTGAGATTAGCTTAAAGGATGGCATGAAGTTAGATGTGGTATATATTTGAATTATATATTAATATACACATTTTTGCTTGCAAGGCATTTATTTAGCATGTCCATTCGCGTTTATTTGCGTCCATTTGTGGTTAAATAAAACCACGGATGAACACGAATAAACACGAATTTAAAAATAATAACATACGATCCGTTTAGGCATACAAGGCCTTTTATGAATCGTTAATCTTCCAGATGGTCCCTTCCGCTCGATCTTCTAAAATTATGTTCATGTCGGCAAGCTGATTTCTGATCTGATCCGCCTTTTCCCAGTTCTTTGCCTTTCTGGCCCCATCCCGTTCTTTAATCATTTGATCAATAACCTCCGGATCAATCGATTTTTGTTCAAGGACCCGAGTCTGTTTTTTTTCGAAATAAACTTTGGGTTGTTCCGTAAGTATTCCTAATATGCCGCCGATTCTCAGAATGTCGGCATGATGGGATTGGGCGGTTTTTTTAATTTCAGGTGACAAATCGTTTTTTTTCTGATCCAACAAGCGATTGATGCTTCGAACCGTGTCAAAAAGGATGCCGATACCACGTGCGGAATTAAAATCATCATCCATTGCATCTGAAAACCGCTGCCAGCATTCTCCGGGCTCAATGTTTTGATCCGGCTTCACGCCTATCTTTTTCTCAATACGTTCAAGAAGCGCATAGATCTTATCAAGCCCCATTTTTGCTTCATCCAAGGCCTTGTCCGTGAAATCAATGGGGCTGCGGTAATGATTGGAGAGAAGAAAAAGACGGACAGTTTCAGGATGATAAATTTTTAAAACATCCTTTATCATCAAGAAATTACCCAGCGATTTCGACATTTTTTCCTGATTTATATTTACAAAGCCGTTATGAATCCAGTATTTTACAAACGGTTTTCCCGAAACGCTTTCTGACTGGGCGATTTCGTTTTCATGATGCGGAAAACACAGATCCTTTCCTCCCCCATGGATATCAAAGGTTTCACCCAAATATTCATTGCTCATGGCCGAGCATTCAATATGCCAACCGGGCCTTCCCAAGCCCCATGGGCTTTCCCAGGCAGGTTCTCCGGGTTTTGCGGATTTCCATAAAACAAAATCAAAAGGGTTTTGTTTCCTTTCATCAATATCGACTCTTGCTCCGGCCTCCATATCTTCAAGCCTGCGACCGGATAGTTTTCCATATTCATTGAATTTTTCAACGGAATAATAGACATCGCCATTTATTCGGTATGCAAAACCTTTTTGTATCAGCTTTTCAACAAACTGTACGATCTGGTTAATGTGCTCAGTAGCTTTTGGCTCGATTGTGGCCCGTTCAACGTTCAGGGCATCCATGTCGTTATAGAATTCCTTGATATATTTTTCAGCAACCGCCATGGAATCGATACCGAGCTGATTGGCTTTATCAATAATTTTATCATCAACGTCAGTAAAATTTCTGACATATGTGACCACAAATCCTTTTGCTTTGAGATATCGTGCGATAACATCAAACACCACCACGGACCTTGCGTGCCCGATATGGCAGGCATCATATACTGTAGGGCCGCACACATACATGCGGACCCTGCCGGGTTCTAAAGGTTCAAACAGTTCCTTTTTTCCGCCCAATGTATTGAAAACACGAAGCGCCATAATCCTTTTCCTGGTTTAAAAGTTTACTCCGGATAATTATTCGTTTTTTTCAAAGGCTGAATGAGAACAACGCACATGGCTCCGATCCCCTCCCCTTTTCCGATCATTCCGAGACCTTCGAAGGTTGTTGCTTTAACATTAACACACGCCGGCTCGATTTTAATTGTTCGGGCAATGTTTTTTTGCATTGCCTCTCTGTATGGGGAGAGCTTTGGAGCATCGGCAAAGATGGTCGAATCCAAATTCATGATTTTAAAATTCTTGCTACTGACCAGTTCATAGGTTTTGGCAAGAATCTTTATGCTGGAAATGTCTTTATACGCCGGGTCGGTGTCCGGAAAATGCATGCCGATATCACCCAGACCTGCCGCTCCCAACAGGGCGTCACACACCGCATGAACAAGGACATCGGCGTCTGAATGCCCGAGAAGTCCTTTTTCGAAAGGAATGGCAACTCCGCCCAGAACAAGCTTCCGCCCTTCAGTAAGCCGATGAACATCATATCCTATACCGATACGCATTGTAATCTCCGCTGTTTATTTAATCCTACTCTATGCCATAGCATTATTTCAAGAGATAAATCCCATATAAATTCTTGACGCAATACCGGTCGATAGCTATATCAGTTGTTATAAGCACCTTAATAGAGTTTTGAGTCAATTTTTTTAGGGATTGCGGGAAAAAGTCATGTCTATCCAAATGCTTGCCCAAGAACTTTACCGTCTTTTGCAAGAAGTCGAAAAAATCGAAAAGCAGTTCAAGAATGCACCTCCGGAGAAAAAAGAAGAAATCAAAGATAAACTTCGTAAAATAAAAGCCGAACGAAATCGAATACGTGCCGCCCTTGATGGCAGAATAGACCGTCAATCAAAACATCACATAAGGTGATCAATTCGATTAACCGGTTAAGGAAATGTGCTGTTGCCAAAGGGAAAACTTTGCTTTTGATATAACGATATTTGGCAAAACAAATTGAAAAAGTTGTGGGGTAATAAAAATAGAGATCTATACTGAAACTTGTTTTAGCCCTTTGATTTGGCGTCTGGCAACTCGAAACCCTCTCGGATGACTTCAGTTCCGGCCTTTCCAGAAACGGCTTGCTCAATATTTTTAAGTGAAGTGATGACAGATCTTCCACCACAGTTAAGAACAAACTGCATGGCCGCCTCTATTTTGGGTTTCATGGAACCCGGAGCAAAATGGCCTTCTTTTATGTATCGTTGCGCTTGTTCAAGAGTCACAGATCTGAGGAATTTTTGATTCTTGCCGCCATAGTTAAGCGCAGCTCCTTGAACATCAGTTGCGATTAAGAAAATATCCGCCCCAACTTCCTCTGCTAATTTTGCACCGGCCAAATCTTTATCGATAACCGCATCAATTCCTTGAAAGGCTCGTCCTTCACGTATCACCGGTATTCCACCGCCTCCGCAACAAATAACAATAAAGTTCATTTCGATAAGTTTTTTGATCTCACGTTTTTCAACAATACTGACAGGCTTTGGTGACACAACCACCCGCCGGTATCCTTTAGCAGTTTTTCGCATTGGATATGGAACAGATGCAGCTTCTTTTTCCGAATAAACAGGGCCGATGGGTTTTAAGGGGTTTTTAAAGGCCGGGTCATTTTCATCCACAACCACATAACTGATAAGGCTGACCAGGGGTTGGGTATTGACCCCTATTTTCATGAGTTCGCTGTCCAATGTCGATTCTATCATGTAGCCGATTTGCCCTTGTGTTTGTGCAACCAGAATTTCCAGGGGCAATTTGGGAACCGCATTGCAGTGTTCTTGCTGTAGCAACAAGTTTCCCACCTGGGGCCCGTTACCGTGTGTGATGATGATCTTATATTTTCTGGAGAGCCTGGCTATTTGCCGAATGGGTAACTTCAGATTTTCAAATTGCTCTTCAATTGTGCCTTTCTGGCCTTTCCGGATGAGAGCATTGCCGCCAAGAGCCACTATAAGTGTTTTCGTTACGCTTTTCATACAAGTTAGTTCGCTTCGCTTATTTTCATTAAATCGTAGAATTTCCGAAACGTTCATTTAAACGTTTTAAAAGGACTTCTTCCAATAAGGGCCTGCCATGATCGCGATATTCATAATACACTCTGAGGGTGGGTTTGTCGATTGAAACAAGTTTGGGAAGATCAATGGGCGTTGCAAAAAGAACCCTTTCACAATCGACTTTATTAATAGTAATTTCCAAATCGTGAATCTGTTCTTTGCTGTATCCCATAGCAGGCAGCAGGGGGCCGATATGTGGATACTTTTCGAAAGTTTCCTTTATGGTTCCGGAAATGTAGGGTTTGGGGTCAACAATACTTGCTGCTCCATACATTTTAGCGGCAATGGTTCCGGCCCCAAATGGCATTCCTCCGTGAGTAAGCGTTGGGCCGTCTTCAACTACCAAGACACGTTTTCCCCGGATAAGATCCGGATTATCAACAAAAACCGCTGATTCAGCTAAAACAATATCGGCATTTGGAGCATGTTTTTCTATGTTTTTTTGTACGCTTGTCACCTGGTCTGTATCCGCACTATCCACTTTATTGATTATCGCTATATCTGCCATGATCATGTTGGTTTCACCGGGGTAATACAGCAGTTCGTCTCCTGCCCGGTGAGGATCAAATATTACAATGTGAACATCCGGATAATAAAAAGGCGTATCATTGTTTCCACCGTCCCAGACAATAAAATCGGCCTCTTTTTCCGCTAGGTTAAGAATTTGAAGGTAATCGATTCCGGCATAAACCACAATACCCTGATTCACCAGGGGTTCATACTCCTCTCTTTCCTCAATTGTACACTGATGCTTTTCAAAATCTTTATAACAGGCAAAGCGTTGCACAATCTGCTTCGTCAAATCCCCGTAAGGCATTGGATGGCGAACAACCACAACCCTTTTCCCCATTTTCCTCATGATCTTGCAAACCTGGCGAGCATAAGGCCCTTGCCCCGCACTTCCTTTATATAGGAGCTTTTAATCTGTGACAACTTAGACAGAAAATATTCCCCCATGGCAGCAGCGTTTTCAATCATGTTCTCTTCAATCAAAACTTTAAGGGCGGTTCTGGCAACGGCACAGGCCAAAGGGTTGCCCCCGAAAGTGCTGCCGTGTTCGCCCGGACGCAACACATCCATGACTTCTTTGTTGGAAAGCACCGCAGAAATGGGATAAAAGCCCCCGGAAAGCGCTTTTCCGATAAGCGTTAAATCTGCTTCGATTCCGTCATGTTGCTCGGCCAGAAGCTTGCCCGTCCGGCCCAACCCGGTTTGAATTTCATCCAGAATCAGAACCACGTTATTCTTTTCGCAGATGGACTTGGCTTCCTTTAGAAATCCTGCAGGCGGTATAATTACCCCGGCCTCTCCCTGGATCGGTTCCACCATGAATGCGACGGTGTTGGGGGTTATCGCCGCTTCCAGGGCACTTATATCACCAAAAGGGATGATTTTGAAACCCGGGGTAAAAGGGCCAAACCCGTCTCGGGAACTTTCATTGGTGCTGAATCCAACGATGGTAATCGTCCGACCGTGGAAGTTGTTCTCACATACGATGATTTCGGCTCGATCTTTGGCCACACCTTTTACCTTGTATCCCCACTTCCGAACCGCCTTGATGACTGTCTCGACCGCCTCTGCCCCGCTGTTCATGGGCAAAACCTTGTGAGAATTGGTCAGCACACAGATCTCTTTATAAAGCAGCCCTAATTGATCATTGCGGAACGCACGAGAAGTCAGTGTTAGTTTCTGAGACTGTTCGATCATCGTGCTCATGATCTTGGGGTGGCAATGTCCCTGATTGACCGCCGAATAAGCGGAAAGGCAATCCATGTATTTTTTGCCTTCCACATCCCAGACCCAAACTCCTTGACCGCGGTGTAACACCACGTCAAGAGGCTTATAATTGTGAGCCCCGAATTTGTCTTCCAATCTTATGTAATACTGCGGATCCATTTTTACGCCTCTCACATTTCTATGGATTTTCGACTGACCTTAAGAAACCGAATAAAGTTTTTCTTATCTGAATCTTGTGTAAATATTTTTGAGAATCTTTCCGTAATTTAATTAAAGTGGGTTTATTCAAATGGGAAATAAGAACTTTTTGCGGCAGATCCAGAATAGTTATACTGAGAACCATCATAATTGGGGTGTAAAGTAATCCCAAACCCGGGGCGTTTTAAAAATCACGACCCGGGTCCGGGGGAAAGAGTTATTTCTTCATCGTCTTGTTGAAAATAGCTTCTGTTTTATTGGCCATATCTTCCGCCTTCTGCGCGGAGGCCGCAGCGTCGTCGGCCGCTTTTTCGGCTCGGTCTGCAGCGTTTTCAGCACGCTGAGCATCTGCATCAACCTTCTGTGTGCAATCCTGAGCCAAGGCCTTGGCAGCCTGGGCCTCTTGAAGGGCCTGCTGAACCTGATCCTCCAGCATCTTCACCTGCTGGGTGGTGGCACAGCTTATGAGCGTGGCCGCCAAAAATATTGATAATACCAGACACAACAAAACACGTTTATATTTCTGTATAATCATTTAATTTCCTCCTCCGATTCCTCGTGTATTAAATAAACAGCCTGTCGTCAGGAGTCTGACGCTTCCATAGTAGTTGAGGCATCACCTCCTTTCTTTAGGCAACCCACACGAACCGGGACTCCGTTTTGTTTTTGAAGGGCATTTTTCACCGCCCCAAACGAGACACTACTCCAAAGGTACATCTCTTTCAATCTATACATAATGTGCGCTGCCATATCCGGTATCCTTCCGTAAATATCCGGATGAACCTCCATGAATATTTCTCCGTCCTGAACCCCAATCTTCACCGGTTCATAAATAATCTCAAAGGGTGTGCCCACGTAAATCTCTTCGAAAAGGAGGGCGATATGTTCAGGGTACAAACGGATGCATCCATGGCTGACGAGACGTCCGATGCCCCACGGAAGATTGGTTCCATGAATACCATATCCGTCAAGTGACAGTCCCACCCAGTATTTCCCCAAAGGGTTATCCGGTCCCGGAGGAACCGATATGAATCCGTATTTTGGTCTTAGTGACTCTGGGACCACCCATACAGGGTTAACCTTGCGATCAGTAATCTTTCCGGTAGCCACGGGTGTTTCCCAGCCAAGATCTCCGATCCCTATCGGGAATGTTGTCACCATACCGACTTCCGGAAGAAAGCGATACAGCCTCAATTCCGGCAGATTAATCACAACTCCTTGGTGCTGGGTCGAGGGCAAGATCCATCGGGTCGGGATGTCAATACAACGGCCGGAATCAGGGATCCAGGGGTCCATTTCCGGATATAGTAGCTGGATTTCGTTGAAGCCCAGGCCGAAATTTCTCGCAATGTCCAAAAGGGTTTCTTTGGGAGCGATGGTGTGATGCCGCATACATCCCACAACTGTTTTGCCCGTACCATAGGAGAAACCACCGGCAATTCCAGTTCGGCAGCCCACAGCCGTGAAAATACTTAACGCAAAAATAACTATCTTAAACATATGGATAAACACCATCAACAATCTTCAATTCGGTCAGTAGTCATAATTATTAACATGTTACGATGGATATAACAATCCAAAAAATATCTTTTGCATATCTTCGCCCCTGTTGATCCGAAACGAACGTTTTTCGAAAGGGACCTTATTTAGAAATACCAATTATAATTTCAAGATTCATGTTACAAGAGCAGGTGTTTTCAGGGCTTAAAACTTTATTTTAAAGGCAACATTATCACTATAAGGGAATTATTATTCACGAAGATGAACCGATTTAACTGGCGTGTGCCATACGTGTTCAGCAAAGCAATGTGGTTTTGCCTTTGCCTGCTAGGCGACCTTTGAAAAACTTTAAGTTTTCTTGCCCTTTGCCGAGACTGTAAATAAACCCGTGAACGGAGCACAGCCGCGCCAAGAATAGCGAGACGTTTGGACAGCAGTATTTGGCTCAAAAGCCTATCATTCTTGACAGCCAGGTTGCAGTTACTCGTTCAGTGAGCCACTGTTAAAGACATCTTACAGATTGACTTGCAGGCCTTTTTCCTTCAGATATTCCTTTACCTGTCTGATACCCAAAATGCGATAATGAAAAACCGAAGCCGCGAGTAAAATCTGAGCGCCTCCCTGAACAACAGCCTCATAAAAATGTTCCAGATTACCTGCCCCGCCTGAAGCGATTACGGGCAGGTCCACTGCATCTGAAATGGCTTTGGTGAATTCCAAGTCATAACCGGCTTGTGTGCCGTCTCCATCCATGCTTGTCGGCAGAATTGTGCCTGCTCCGAGCTCCTGGCATTGCTTTGCCCAGGCTATTGCGTCTTGACCCACGGGTTTTGTGCCCCCGGAGACAACCAGTTCAAACCCGGAAGGCATCTCCTTGTTTCTTCTGGCATCCACGGCCACGGTTACCTTATCGGCGCCAAACTGCGCCGTTGCCCGGGCCACCAAATCCGGGTCTTTGACTGCAGCGCTGTTCATGGAAATTTTGTCAGCTCCGGCCTCAAGAACCATTTCGATGTCTTGCAAAGTGGAAATACCGCCGCCCACGGTGAGGGGTATGTCGATCACCGAGGAGACTTTTCTGACCCATTCGAGTCTCGTTTTTCGGTTTTCCAAGGTTGCCGCTATATCTAGTATGGCCAGTTCATCGGCACCTTCTTTTTGATAATACGCAGCATTTCCAACAGGGTCACCCGCATCTTTAAGTTCAACGAAATGTACCCCCTTCACGACCCGGCCATCTTTCATATCCAAACACGGCATGATTTTAACGATACTCATAATTTCTCCTTTCCCAGTTCTGTAATTGCGCGTCCTCTCGTATCTATATTGCGGTTAGCTGTCGGGTTTAATTTCATCAAATCCGGGCCTTACAAAGGCTCTGGCATCAGGAAATTCGTTTTCGGTTCTTTTGCGAAGGCGTTCAAGATGAGTAATAATACCTATAATATTTTTTTTCTGGCCTGAGAAATATTTCAATATTTTACCCCATGCGCTGATGGAACGATCCATGCCGATCAGTGCAACTTTTGTTGAGCCATCCGAATCTTTGGAAAAATTATTCAATATTTCAAAATGTTCGTCTTGAACGCTGTGAAGCGCCCTTTTGAGTTTTACGTAAATCTGGTGCTGATACCATCTGATTACCTCCATGGAGTCGATCAACGTCACCGTATCTTCTGGTGGTGGAGATTGAATTTCATAGAGACCTGGATTCGTATGGATTTGGTCTTGATTATCTTCAAATAAATAATCATTTAATTCAAACCAGTCATTAACCATGGTAATGTATGCTTTCGACATATGAGACAGAATGTGCACCACGGTTTTTTCATCAAATTGCCTTTGAAATTTTTCATCCTCTTCAATATCAAGAGAATCAAGATCGATCCCCTGTTCTTCTGCCATTTCTCTCAACATGGTTATGGTTTCATCAAGCGTTTCGCCCAGTTTCTTCCAGAAAGCCTCGTTGGTTATATCTACCGATTGAAGATCGCCGAATTTTTCGTCACTCATTTCAAAATTCAAACAGCGAGAGGTAAAGGAACAGCGTTCACACCACCGATCACAGTAATTATAAATACCCGGTATGTAATTTGAATCTTCACTATTTTTTTTAAAAAGTGTCATTTCCCAAATGATAATGAAATGATAAATGAAACTTGCGTTCTGCCGCCTTGGCTTAACAAAATAAGCCAGAGGCTAATGAATACGGGCTTGAATGACGGTATCCTTTTTAACCATTATCGTTCTTAAAAGTCAACCTTGTGATTTTGTCCGGAAGCTTGGGCAATTTTTTTCTCAAGTTCAGGCTTGTATTTTTGAACATCCACAACCCTGGGAATGATCAAAATGGCTGCAATGATGATCACCACCAAGCTTGCAATTATTATAAACCCCCATTTTAATGCTTTATCCATGGTATACCTCCTTTATCCAAAAGAACAGATAAGGATTATTTCGCAACTTATGCACCCTCTTTCCCGGTGTCAAGCCATATGCCGGCACTTACGAATTCTATTTGGCTCTGTGGGTTTTAATTGCTTCTTTGAGTCAGGTTTTTTGCTGGGGGAGTTCGCAACGATCCGGCAATCTGGGCGTAAACCGTTCGGGACCACGAACAATGGACTTGCCGATGGCTCCGGCAAGGGCTCGAAGCATGCCGCCAAAAATCCACTCATGGAACGGATAAGAGGCATACCAGTAAAGTATGCCTCCAAGCCCTCGGGGCAAAAAGCGGGAACGCTGCTCGAGTTCGCTATAGCCGTCAGTCTTGGGTATTATTCGAAATTCAAGCAACGCCTCTCCCGGCAGTTTCATCTCAGCCAATAAAACCAACCGCCGTTCAGGCTCCACTTCCAAAACGCGCCAAAAATCAAGGGCATCTCCGACCCGCAGCTCGGATGGATGCCGTCTACCCCGACGCAAACCGAAGCCGCCAATCAGTCTGTCCAAATCCCCGCGAAGCTTCCACAGGGCTTTACCGAAATACCAACCGGTTTCTCCGCCGATGTTTTGGATCGGCGCCCAGATCTCTCGGGGCGTCCCTTTTATCTGGATTCGGTAGCCGCATTCCAAAACGGTCCCGCCGGTGTACTGCGCATCACCGCAATAGGCCCATTCCGGAGGAAGCAGGCATCCGGCATCGGTCCAACAGGTTTCCACCTGCCGGTTTTCAATGCGCTCCAAAGCGATTCGAATTGCTTCACGGCAGCTTAAAGGCGTATACGGGATGATGGACCGTATACGATTGTCCTTGCAAATAACCGGAATACGCAAGCCCTGGGCCAAGGGCATGGCAATGGAGGCCGGAACCGGCGTAATCAAATGAATCCAATAGGAGCTTAGTTTGGGGGTCAGCAGGGGAACCGGGATAATCAAGCGTTTGCGCAAGCCGGCCTCTTTAGCGTAAATGTCGATAATTTCTTTATAGGTCAATACATCCAGATCACCGATGTCAAAGGATTGGCCAATGGTTTCATCGTGTTCGAGACAACCCTGGAGATAATGCAGTACACTGGTAATCGAAATGGGCTGGCAGAGTGTGTGAACCCAACGGGGCGTTAACATTACCGGCAGGCGTTCGACCAGGTAGCGCAACATTTCAAAAGAAGCGCTGCCGGATCCCAGGATAATGGCGGCCCGAAGCACGGTAGCGGGTACCGGGCCGGACTGGAGAATATTGCCGACTTCGTGGCGCGAGCGCAGATGTTCGCTCATGTCGGGGTGGTTAACATCACCGAGCCCTCCTAAATAAATGATTCTTTCCAGGCCTTGGGCCGCAGCTGCCGCTACCATATTTCGGGCCGACGTTCGGTCGGCATCCGCGAATCCCTTTTTCTGGGCAATCATAGAATGCACCAGATAAAACACCGCCCCGCAGCCCCTGGCCGCTCGCTTAAGGGACGGCAGGTCCAGAACATCCCCTTCCGCCAGCTCGATCATGGGGTGCCTCCCCCAGGACCGTGACTTCAATTTGGCCAGGGATCTTCCCATACCCCGTACGCGATACCCGGACATCAGCAATCGCGAAATCAGGCGCGCGCCGACGTAGCCGGTGGCTCCGGTAACCAGAACCGGTTTTGAATGATCCAATTCATCCTCCTTGCCCGTTGTTATCCAGACTTGAATTTTTCATGGTAATGACCCTGTGGGGACGTTTTTCAAAGGTCTCAAAAGTTCCAACGATGCGCGGCAATCAAATGAATAATGACATATAGTACAGTTAGGAATGCACCGGCAATTTTCATTCAAATGCCGGTAATTGAAGTTTAAATACTAAATGTGGGCCTTATTGTCAAACCGGCATTTTTAATTGTCATAAACAGCAAACCGGTGCAATGCTTTTGGCACATCCATTGGAATATTGGTTGACCACTGAAGCGGAACTCATGGATTTGCATTCCAGTTTGCCGCCCCATTCTGTATTTCTCGCCTTCGTCTCACTCTCAGCTTCACTCCAGCCTTAAAGACGGCTCCTAACGGTTCTGCCCCCGACGACGAGCAGGGTAAACGCATTTGATTTCGGTGCAGCGTAGCGACGGCGTGTTTCTCTTGGAAACCGACTGACTGTTTGAAGGGCTTTAGCACGCGTTAGCCCGAGCCGAATGAAATTATGACTTAAAAAATCAATGGGATAATTTAGCGACGAATTGTTCTCAATAACTCTGGCGCGGCTCGGGCTTACGGGTGCTTAAGCACAAGTTTCAGTCGGTTGGAAAGAGATACACGCCGTCGTGGAGCGTTCTCCCTGTATTGGGATTCAAATGCGTTTGTCCTGCGACGACGAGATCTACGACTTGCCTCGGGCAAGCATTTATGTTATGTGATGAACATGAATAGAGGAAAGAAAGATACGAAAGGATTTTCTTAAACAAAGGAGGTAAGCAATGCCAGAATTCTGCAACCCATTTACAGTGCTGAAAGGTGATCGGAAGCTTACACACGAGGAACTGGTTCGTGCGATCCGGTTTATGATTGCTGCGGAATATGAAGCGATACAACTTTATCAACAGACCGCTGAGAGTACGGATAACGAACTTGCAAAGGAAGTTTTATTAGACATTGCCGATGAAGAAAAAGAGCACGCCGGGGAGTTTCTTCGCCTGCTACGAGAGTTAGATCCCGATGAAGAAAAGTTTTATAAAGAGGGGTATGAGGAAGTCGAAGAGATGATTGCAAAGCTCAAAAAATAGTCAATATAATTGCGGAGAAGCATAAGAAAAGATCTCTTTTTATATTCCGAATCACTGATTAGAAGCATCATGTAAACTGTCAGTTTGGTAAACAGCCAGGGCTTCGTGGTTTTTGGTATTATCCAAATCTTGTGTTTCCGTGTTTCCTGGGTAAGGGCATTGTCGCCTTGGCTGCCACTGACTTCCCCGCAACTCATATCTTCCCAAAAAACTCCACAAAATATTCCTCAACAATGTGACCCGGCCAAAAGTTTTGATTCTGTGATCCTTTTACCTGAAGCAGCACGAACTCTTGACTTTGATCTCGATCATTTCAGGCAATCTCATTAACAAAAGCTGAAAACGTAAAAAGGATCGGCAGGAAACTCCTATCAATAAACCAATAATTGTCCCTTATTGCATGTATCGCTTTCAGGCTTATATTGAAACTTAAAGAAACTTATAAGGAGGATATTATGGATATCAAAGATTATTTTGAAAAAAACAAGGGCTTGGGGGTGTTGTCCACAGCAGATGGAAATGGAATTGTGAATTCGGCAATTTATGCCAGACCCCATATTATGGAAGACGGTTCATTGGCCTTTATCATGCGGGATCGGTTGACGCATAAAAACATCCAGTCCAATCCTTCCGCAACGTATCTGTTTCGGGAAGACGGTCCGGGATACCATGGGAAAAGGTTATATTTGACCAGGATTCGAGAGGAAGAAAATTCTGAGTTGATTTCTTCGATGAGCCGAAGAACTTACCCTTCCGATAAGGATCGCAGAGAAAGCAAGTTTCTGGTTTTTTTTAAACTGGAAAAAGAACGTCCGTTGGTCGGTGGCTGAGAATGCCGCTGAAAACAAGCTGAAACATGGAATAACCGGTTAAGACCTTATTTAAAATTGTAACATGCGATTCGGTCAAACCGATTAGCATCATAGAAGATCGTATTTTGATGCGTTAAAAGACAAGGAATCTCTTGATGATCCGCTTTGGATTGTGCTGTATCTTTCTAAAAGCGCCGATAACGTTCCGCCGTACGACGGCAAAACATTTAGAACAGTTTTCGCGCGAAACTCAGCTGGAAAAAGTTGCTGAGATCTGCCGACGCAATGCCGGCTCCCTGCAAAATGCCTTACGATACTGCCGGGAGCACGATATAAAGAGTTTCCGAATTAACAGCCGGATACTGCCGCTAAAAACCCATCCCCACGTGGGTTACACTATGGAAGATCTGGCAGCCCAACGGCAAATCATACAACTATTCAACCGATGCGGCAGCTTCTGTCAAAAACAGGATATCAGAACTTCATTTCATCCGGACCAGTTTATCCTGCTCTCATCGCCCCGTGACGAGGTGGTTCAGCGCTCGGTTGCCGATTTGATCTACCAGACCGAGGTGGCCCAATGGGTGAATGTGGATGTGATCAATATCCATGGCGGCGGGGCTTACGGAGATAAACATAAATCGCTGCATCGTCTCCGGAAACACATCGAACGCTTACCCGAGGCCGTACGTTCGCGATTGACCCTGGAAAATGACGACCGGGTGTATACTCCCAAAGATTTGCTCCCGGTCTGTAAGGATATGGGTATCCCTCTAGTATATGACGTTCATCACCATCGCTGTTTACCGGACGGTATCAGCGTCGAAAAAACCACAGAACGGATTCTGGACACCTGGAACCGTGAGCCGCTCTTTCATATATCCAGCCCTAAAAACAGCTGGGAATCCTGCAATCCCCGAGATCATCACGACTACATTGATGCGGCAGATTTCCCGGAGTGCTGGCTGCAACTTGACATAACAGTTGAAGTTGAAGCCAAAGCCAAGGAACTGGCCGTATTGAAATTGAAAAAGGATGTTGACCGGCTTGCTGAAGGAAGCCGGCCGCAGCCTAAGTCTTTGTGCTGCTGATGCCAACCACTTCAATTTCAAAGGTCAACGATAAATTTACAGCCAACTCCCAAGCAAACGCCTACATGCTTAAATCCGTGGGCGTCTGTTAATTTCTGATCGGTTAACCGAAAATCTTGCAATCTTAACACGCTTTTAATATGATGCAACGCTAATAGAACCGGTAATGATTTTTTAAATTCCATGTGAGTTCTTTTAATAAAGGAGATGAAATGGCTCAAATTTTGGCTATTTATGGCAGTCCCAGACGACAAGGAAATACTGCAACCTTGCTCAAACGCGCCGTTAGCGGAGCTGTTGACGCCGGCGCCGAAGTCAATGAAATCAGTCTAAGAGACTTGAAGATGTCGCCCTGTCTTGAAATTTACGGTTGTAAAAAGGAAGGAAAATGCGTCATTAAAGATGATTTTCACCACGTTATTGAACAAATCCTGTCCGCTCAAGGGTTGATGCTTGCCAGTCCCATCTTTTTTTATACGGTCAGCGCCCACACGAAAATATTAATGGATCGTTGTCAATCACTTTGGGTTAAAAAATACTGGATTGATAAGGTCCCTTACGGCCAATGGAAGCCCATACGAAAGGGCCTTTTCATTTCAGCCGGCGCCACTAAAGGTAAAAAGCTTTTTGACGGAACGCTTTTGTCAATCAAATACTTTTTTGATGTGTTAGACATGGAGCTTTGGCGATCACTTTTATATCGCAGCATGGACTTTGAGGATGATGTTTTAAAGCACCCGGAATATCTTGAAGAAGCATATCAGGCCGACAAAGAATTTGCTAAAGCGCTTTAAATAACCTGCCTGCCTGAACTGAAAACATAGAGACCAGACCGTCATCTTTTTCAAAAAAAACCTGGCGCACTCCATCATATCATCGTAAGCGGAAAACCGAACCGCTGATCTCGGTTATTTTAAAATACAAAATGAAATTGTTATTGTTTTTGAGTATCTTTTTTATTTTTTCGGGATTGGTAGCCTTTTATATCACCCGGCGCCTTCTGGGAATGACATCTCTCAGTCGAATCCGGAAATTTGCCGTGGCTACAGGGTGAACAATCCGGGTTATTCGTCTTTTCTGGGAGGCTTTAGTTTAAGGCCGAAAATAAACACGAAGGCCATTCCGATCATATATAACAGGCCCACTTTTCTTATGTCTTCAAGGTTGACATATCCTGCCAAATAGCGGTAAAGGACGTACCTGGGATCGATGTCTTCCGCCTTTTTGAAATCGGCGTTGGCCAATATCTCTTCACCCAATTCCTGGTATGCCTTGGCCCTGGTTCTATAAATGTCGGATAAAATTTGCAGATCACTTTCCAGCGCAATGGCCCTGTTGGCGTCCTCAATGGCTTCGCTCATTTGAAAATTCAGCCGAAAGGCCTCCGCCCGGTAACCAAAGGCCGCACTCATTTCCGGTGCCAAATTGATAGCCTTGTCGAAGTTGGCAATTGCCTTTTCATAATTGCCGATTTTGAGATAAGCCATACCCAGCATCCGGTAGGCATCAGCTTTATTGGGGACCAGTCGGATATAATGGGTAAAATCCTCAATTACCTTATCGTACTTTTCCTGAAAATAATAATGCAATCCTCGCTTTTCATAGGCAGGCGCAAGTCTCGGGTTCAACTCCAGGGCTTTGGAAAAATAATCGATCTTTTTATAGACCATCGAGCTTTTTAGTCCCAGGTTGAAATATTCCGTGGCACTGGTATCAAAGGCGTAAACTTCTTTGTCATGGTTTGGCCACGATGCCGCCACCAAAAGTACCAGTATAAAAATGTATAATTTTTTCATATCCTTAATCTCTCTCTATATTTCTTGTGAATGCCCTCTTTCAGGCCTTGAGGCACACAGCAATTTGTCAAAAAACGAAACACTATAATAGACTGATCGGTTGGAATCAGGCAGAATTTTTTTTTGCTCATCCCATTTTCCGCATAACATAATTTCTTATTTATGGATTGCAACCCCCCAACAAAGTTTCTTTAAAACTGGTACGACGTTTAACCTTGAAGTATCCCTTCTCGGTCTTGCCGCAATAATGCGTGAACCCCAGAAAGGTTAACTCCTTTGGTTTCTCGCCGCGCTTGTAGGCATCTTCGCGAGCAAAACGACCAAATTCGATGCAGCGGGGATTAGCCGCCTCATCGATAGGCCATTTGCGATCATCGACCGTTTTTTATCGCCGAAACGAAAACTTTCTTTTTACAACACGCATACAGAGGAAAGTCTTGAAGTTTATTATTACATCCAAGGCAGGTATCAACCCATGGCGCTGAAAAACATCAATTACACCCTTCGTGATCATCGGACAGATGAAATTAAATCCATTGATATCAATCTATTGAATTTACTGTATTCAATTAGAAAGATGCTTAACATATCAGAACCTTTTCATATTATTTAAGGGTATCGTTCTTCTGAAACAAATGAGTATTTATATAAGAGTAGTAAAGGAGTTGCCAAAAATAGCTATCAAATGTACGGCAAGGCCATTGATTTTCGACTGCCGGATATCAGTCTTCCGGTATTGCGCCGGACAGCAATTGCGTTAAAGGCTTGCGGGGTCGGCTACTACCCGTGCTCTAATTTTATGCATATTGATGTTGGACGGATTAGATACCGGCAACATCCGGGATGAAAGATATTTTTTTGCTGAATTTTTTCCGTATAATACTTTTGGAGAAGTCGCTTTCTCATTAAGAGCAATATTCAACTGGCTGTCCCTTCCATATATATCATCTCTGAAGTTGACAATACCATCTTTGTCAACCCAGGCTGTCCAATAAAGAATATGAATATTTATTGGGTGTGACAATAATATTGCTTTGTTTTTTTTGCTGTTGACCGCAAGGATTAATTTCTCAAAATTCCATTTTGGATTATCTTTCAAAAGATAAACGGCAAGTTTCATGGGTTTTTCAATGCGAATGCAACCGGAACTAAAGGTGCGTTTTGTCATATTAAATAAGTTTCGAGCCGGAGTGTCGTGTAAATATATGCTGTACTTATTTGGGAAAATAAATTTTACTCGCCCCAGGGCATTTGAATTTGCCGGATCCTGGCGAAATCTATAGACAAAATTTTTTCTCGTAATTTTATTCCAGTCAATAGATTCAGGGTTCAACTCCCTTGCATCTTCTTCCCAGTTTTCAAAAATCCTGATGTTATTATCAGCCAAGTAGCCAGGGTCTTTTTTGATAGAGGGTATTATGTCATTTAGCGCAATGTTGTGGGGAATATTCCAATAGGGATTCAATTCAAGATATCTAATTTTTCGTGATAAAATAGGAGTGGGTCTCCCCATTTTTCCTACAATCGCCCTGTTCGATTGTGTTGTTTGCTCATTTTCAATTACATTGAGTTTGAAATCGGCAGTGTTAACCATGATATGGCGTTCCCCCAATTCTTGAGGAAGCCAACGCCATCGTTCCATATTCAACCTGATTTGTCTGATACGTTCTTCCACCGGAACATTCAGTGCTGCGAGCGTTTTTGAACCCACAACTCCATCAACCTCAAGCCCGTGTCTTGCTTGAAACCTTCTGACCCCCTCTTCCAAAACGTCATCAAAATATGTCTGATTATTGTTGCTTGAGTCTGTCAGATCGCCCGAAATGATCAGGCGTGATCGTAAAGCGGAAATCCCTGTTCCATGATCGCCTTTCCGCATTGTCCCGCCGGCAGGCACTTCATGCCAGCAACCTGATTTTTTTATATTCATGTATTTTAATAGCGCCGTCTTTAATCTCAGATATCCGGAATGGTGCGGCTGCAGAGCATCAACGAATCCTTTCAGGTCGTCATCATACAGCATGGTTTGAAAAATCTTTGTCAGGTTTTTCCGTGGTTTTTTTATGTACCAATTAAAATTGTTGGAATAAGGATCCACGATCCCTTCCGACAGATGAGATCCAAATGAAAAAAAAGCATCGTTTAAAAGTAAATCGAGCTCTGCTAACTTTTCAGATTCATCCGTATCTTTGGCTATGCCGAGTTTAATATGGGTCAACAAGTTCAAAATATCTTCCTGATGATAGATTTCGGAATCGAGTCCTTCATGGTCTGCTTGAACAATAGCATTTATGAAGATCTCTGCTTTATTGTTCAACCCGTCTTTAGTCACCCATACCGGCTTAACTTCCCGATGAAGATAGAAATCGAGAAGTAATTTTGGATTGCAAATCAGGTGGGTTTTGGAATCTATTTTATTTTTGATCTTCAGGGAGGTAAGGCGGGATATCAAATAGTTACGCACCTTATCTGTAAAATTGCAGGCATTGCCGATCTCTGTATTTTGCATAGGGATATTTATCCGGTTATGATTAAAATTGTCGATTAATCCGTAGGACTGATTACACTTAATCAAGGTGGGAAACCTGTGAATCATGCTGTTGTCAGCAAAATTAATAGGACCATTGAGTTCCTTTTTATCAAATGAAAACCAACAACCGCTTAAAGCATATTTGTCCACAGGATCATTTAAATTCAGAGCATAACCATTCCCGGATAAGAGCAAAATGCTTCCCGGCAAAATCAATAGAATTACCAAGAGCCTCATTTTTTTCTCGTCTAAATACATTTTATAAAAATAACAGCAAATATAATGCCAGAATATAGATGAGATAAATAATGTTCTTAACCGATTGAATTATATATATATTGATTATAAATAATGACTAGGTGACGGTACGAATGAATTGAAATTATGGAATAAACTACATAGTTTTTAGGTAATGAAAGTAATACGGGGAATTCTTTAACTTCATTGTGGGCAGATGGAAATCATATTATATATTCACTTCTGGGTGTACTTCTGGAGGAAAAAGTCCAACAGTAATTTCTGAGGATGATTCAATTTTCCAAATTTTATACTTAATTGCCTCATTGGCATTGAACTGAAAGAAACCGTGTTATCTATTTTAAAATCCATAACAGTTCTAACCGGTAATTTTTTTCAAATAAAAATTGTCAACGGTTGAAAAGATTTCAAGCTCAATGGAGCCTGATGTTAAAAGTATCCGGATATGGCAAAATTGGGTGTCAGAGTGAACAGATAAGGCAGGCTTTTCATTTTTTAAAAGAAAATTCCAAGGCTTTCCAAAGCTTTTTCCACCGTCCCCTGGTCGGTAATTAAATTCTCTACAGCGGCGTTGGAAAATACATAATAGGGTCCTTTACCTTCGAAACTCTCCTTAGTAATAACCACGTCAACCAAATGCTTGTTCAAGAATTCCGCAACCAAAATGCCTTTTCCGTGCTCTACTTGAGTAAAGGGATTTGCAATGATTTTTTTCTCAATTGCTTTTTTATCTTTTATTCTGACAGTGATAATCCCGAAATAAGGGGCCTCTCCGAAGTGACGGGAGATGCGCTGCTGGTTGGCATATTCCAAAGGCACCGCATAAATGAAGTTTTCTTTTTTGCTCGGTTCATAGTGAATAAGCACGCGGTCCACATTTTTTATTTGACTTTTTATATTTGTCTCGATTCGATCGGCGATAAAATGTGCTCTGTTCAGGTCATGGGTTTTCAGGAAAATACCTGCTTCTATAAACTTGTACCGCCCTGAATTTCGTAACCGGCGTACAGAATCGCAAGCGCGACCAAAACGGACACCAGGTTTTCAACCTTATAAAGCCCATAGGGGAATGATTTTGTTTTACGTTTGGCGATGATCAAACCGACGAAAACCGTAGAAGATGCCACAACATCGGATAAAGAATGAAACGCATCGGCCTTTAATGCAATGCTGCCTGAAAGCGTGGAAAAGGCATATTTTATACCAAACAGAAGCAGATTTATTCCAATTGCGAAAAGGGCAACTTTTTCACCTTGGTCCATCACTTCCCCCCTTGTTTTTTTCCTTCGCACGCATAACCCAGGCCGTGCAGAAGCCCATGGATCGATTTCTGATCGCCGGTCAGAAATTTCCATTGATCTTCCGGAAAATCCTTTTCGATCAGTTTTAGATAGTTCTTTTTTGCTTCCCGGGCCAGTTCCGGTGTTTCCTGAGCATCGAAACTAATGGCCAGTACCTGATAGTTTTCTCCGGGGGTCAGCGGCACATGGTTGATCGCGGAAGCCAGACTGGCCAGCATCATGCTGCAGGCCTGGGGGCAGTAAAAATAAACCGGCAGAATCAGAGACCGAGGGTTTTCATCCTACCGGGCATCAGGATCATCGGGATTATTTCAGTGTTGAAAACTCGCCGGTACTCATGTTGACCTTGAGCACGGCCTTGAACTGGTGTTTTGCTCTGAAGCTGTCGCGCCCGGCGCCATAGGCCAAAAGCACGGTATTATCCTTGTCTGTCCATATGGGACGATCCTTGGGATCTTCTGAATTCAAAGGAATGGAAAATGTGATCTCAGTAACGCCGTTTTCTTCTTTGCCGGCAATGTCCGCGATGTTCATTTGACCGCTCAATTTGGTGTCTTTTTCGTGTTGGCGCTCGGTCGTTCCGTAATGATCGGTGACTTTAACCTTACCGTTTTTCACATATCCGATGATAAAATTAGCGTCTTTCATCCGTGTGCTCGGATTAAAACCGATTCCAACCCATCCCTCTGTTTTTGCAGCCAGCCGAATGTGAATGGTTTCACCCGCCAGTTTCCACTCGAACACAACATTTTCAACAGCAATCTTGTGATCGTATCCATTTAAAACTGCAAGGCACAAACCCGTACTCAAAATAACCCATAGAAAAATGATACTAATCCACAATTTGTTTTTCATTTTTTTCTCCCATCCTGCTATTCGTTAACATTAAAAATGAGATATTGTACCCTGGCGTGTCATACTGCAAAGCATCCGATGCCGTTTCAATAGGTTTTGAAAAATATGAACCTTCTAATGTCAGCGCATCCGCTCTTCCTCAGCCTTATCCGTATTGAAGTTCTCCGCCGATGAATCCCAGACCCATGGAAATGGCAAAACATATGACATAAAGGATCAATTTCTGTTTAATATCAACTTTCACATTCTTTCCATAAATAAAGGTGATAACCAGCATAGCAGTCAACATCAGTGCCAGGATGATTTTCGTCAAAATCAAACGATTCCATTCCGCCTCGAATTTATATTGCCAGTCCATGTAGCCCAGCATCATGGTGGGCAAAACAAAGATAATCGCCAGTGTATAGCAATAATGCGCTGCTTTGGCCAAGTCATCCTTTTTCATTACCACAGAACCGACGGCAAATAAAAACCCGCCGATGATCATACCCATTGGAATATGCGTCATGGCAGGATGCAGCGGATGGCTGTAACCGACCTTTGCCAACGTCTGGTAAATGAACTCAATCATTGTTGTATTCTTCTCTCAGATAATATGCATTAGTAATATCTTAACGGCATTAAAATTATTTTCTTTTGTATATTCGTATCATGAGCATTGAAGTTCATGGGCACAACAAAAATTCTAAATTCCAATTAGTTAATGAACATTTCTAACAAAAAAATCGATTTAAATGTCATTATAAACATTATTTGAAAAATTAGCAAGTCGGTCGCCGGATAGAAAGATCGGATGACATAAAAAAAATATTGAAGTGACCACCGGGGGTTTGATAGGGATATGATGTGATGAACCCATCCAACATACATCCTGACGGTGCGGGGGATCGGCTACCAATTTACCGATCAGCCGCTCCTTAACGATAAAGGAACATCTTGATGAGATCCTACCTGATCCTGAAGCTTCTATTCAAAGCAAACAGATGAAGGTTCAATTCAGATCCGATTCAGTATTGTTGAATTTAAATAAATAAGGAGGTATATTATGAAAATTATTTCTATTTTAGCTATTTTGCTGACAATGGTTTTGTTCTGCGTTTATCAAGCAATCAGTATGGACAAAAAAATAGATGAATCTGTGATGGAACTATCTGAAAACACTCGAACCGCCGTATTTGCAGGCGGTTGCTTCTGGTGCACGGAATCCGATTTTGAAAAGGTAAGCGGTGTGATTGAAGTCCTATCCGGATATACCGGGGGTCATGATGACTACCCCACCTACAAAGAGGTCTCGGCAGGGAGAACCGGACATGTGGAGGCTGTTCAGGTAATTTACGAATCAACCCAAATTACCTATGAAGAGCTGCTCGATGTGTTCTGGCGGCATGTGGACCCTACGGATCCCGGCGGGCAGTTCGTAGACCGAGGCCCACAATACCGGAGCGCCATCTTCTATGCCAATGAAAAGGAACGGCAACTGGCTGAAGCTTCTAAAAAAAGATTGGCAAATTCCGGACTATTTACCAAGCCCATTGTAACGGACATTCTCCCGTTAGGTACTTTTTATAAAGCAGAAGACTATCACCAGGATTATCATAAGAAAAATCCACTCCGTTACAAATGGTACCGTTCCGGTTCAGGTCGAGATAAATTTTTGAAAAAGACCTGGGCGGGTATGAAAACAGACATGAAGGATGAAATGAAGAAGTCTAAAATGACTGACAAGGAAATGATGGATAACGGCAATGCCGATATGAAAAAGAACCGCATGGACTCGAATAAATCCGGCATGATGTACAATATCCCCGGCCAAATGGAACTGAAGCGAAGATTAACCCCCTTACAGTTTAAAGTGACTCAGAAAGACGGCACCGAACCAGCCTTTAACAACACATACTGGGACAACCATGAACCGGGCATATACGTCGATATCGTCTCAGGAGAGCCCCTTTTCAGCTCCACAGACAAATTCGAATCCGGAACCGGATGGCCCAGCTTTACGAAACCGCTGGAGCCTAAAAATATAACGGAAAAAAGCGATTCTTCATTTTTTACGAAACGTACGGAAGTGCGGAGCAAACATGCCGATTCACACCTGGGCCATGTGTTTGACGACGGCCCCGCGCCCACGGGTCTTCGCTATTGCATCAATTCGGCGGCTTTAAGATTCATCCGGAGCAAGGATTTGGAAAAAGAAGGCTACGGAAAATATATGAGCCTGTTTAAATGATTTAAGACAGATGACTAACGCACTCAGAGCAGCGGTCACTTAAACTGTAATTACACCCTAATCGAGTCAAAACTCGATTAGGTGTTATTCGTTAATCGTTTTTGGTTTTTTGATATCTAAAATTGGAATTATATCTCACTGTTGATAGATATGCTTGATCCTTAAGTTGCCTTTTGATATGCAATACTAATTATATTAAATCCGTGTAAATCAAAAAGCAAATCTGGTTAACCGCTGTGCCCAAGTCACACCTTAGTCCGGAAGGGTCGATAGCCAGGAAACCAAATACCGTGAACTACCTGGATGATTGCACTGAAAATCAGTTGGTTGTCGATCGTGATTCGGAAGTTCGGGAAAAGCGGGTTGAGATGATGATACGAAATAAAAATATTTGGCATAAAGAGGGTACCAAGTGGAGTCCGCCCGGAAATCATTCGGATCAGGAGATTATGGTTCCATTTGGTTTTCAGAAAATTCCCAAAAAAGAGAAAGTCGGCCGGACCATGCGGCATTTCAACTCGGTCGCCACCAAATACGATTTCATGAACACCCTGCTAAGTTTCGGCATCCACTACCTGTGGAAGAGAACGGCCATTGAAATGATGCATCTGAAACCCAGTAACCGGGTGCTTGACGTCTGCGGTGGCACCGGCGATCTGGCTGTGTTGGCAGCCAAGTCTGTCGATATTTCCGGGAAAGTTATCATTTACGACATCAACCGTAAAATGATGCAGGTCGGACGTGACAAACGGAATCGATCAGCCCAGAGAAACCGTATCGAGTTTATCCAGGGAGATGCCGAGTCGATCTCATTTCCGGATGATACATTTGATGCGGCCATGGTCGGCTTTGGAATACGAAATTTGACCCATATGGATTTTGGATTCCAAGAAATGCATCGTATTCTTAAACCCGGTGGAAAAATAATGTGCCTGGAGTTTTCAAAACCAACCGCTTCATTGTTTCGATGGCTGTATGATGTATACTCTTTTCATGTGATGCCCTTTCTCGGGAAGGTTTTGGTGGGTTCCCGTCAGGCGTATACGCTTTTACCCGAGAGCATACGTATGTTTCCTCTGCCGGAAGAGTTGTCGGCCCTTTTAAGGGACGTTGGTTTTCATAAGGTTACCTATCGGAGACTGACCAACGGGATCGCTGTTGTCCATGTGGCTGAAAAACGTTAAAACGCATCTTAAAAAATGTGTATAAAATTAGAGCATTGATTTAATTGTGACGATCGCCAGAAGGGATACAGGATAATAACTGGCTTTGTTGAACAGGGTCATAACCTCCCGGCGTTCTTTGGTTTTGTATAGCTTCACCGCAGGATTTAACAACAGATATCCCCCTGTAAACACGGCGGCCAGAATATAGGGAATTTCAAATCGTACCCGGGTCACAAAAAACAGAATCACAGTCAATATCATCGCAAGTATAATCGACCATAGGATAATAAAATTCGCCCGTTCAAGCCCGAGACGCACGGGAATGGTTTGTGCATTGAGTTGCCTGTCATCTTCAATGTCGGTCCAGTCCGCCGGAATGTTTTGGCCGCCGATTTCCCAAAAAAACAGGCACAGGAAAAGGATTAAGATAAAAACCAGGGACGGGTTGGGATCTACGGCGAACACGGCAGCCAATGCGCCGGTTGTTTTAACGCCTCCGCTAACAATCGTTCGAAAATGACTGACCCGCCACATGAGACAATAAACGCTCTCCAAAAAAGCGCCGGCCAAAAATATTGCCGCACACACGGGATTTAACATGTATGCACCCAGCAGCGCCAGGATTCCCCAGGCCAGTGACCATGCAAGCCCTTCTTTAAAACTGAGAAATCCCTGGGCAATGGGGTGACGCACCAGAACCGCGTCCAGGTAATCATCGTAATCCTGAAGCCCGCCGCGTTTCAGTTTTTCTTCATCCACCCGATGATCCACCACATCGTTTAAGGCGTAAACAGCGGTGTAGCCCGCAAAGGTCGTAACCAGGCCTAAAACCATCACATACAGGGAAGGGAACCCCCCGATCCATAGGAGCGCCGCGAAGGCGGGCGTGGCCATGTCCAATAGACCGTGCGGTGTGCGGGAGAGCGCCCAAAACAGTTTTATTCGAGACAGGCCGTTATAGGTGGTAGATACGGATGGTTTGTTCATAAAGCCTTTTGCTATGATCGATGTTATAGTTCTATCCGAAACCACTTAAACCGTATAACATGCCTTCAACAAATGCGTCAAGCAATAGGCTTAACGGTTTCAATGTCTTTTTACCGAAATTTTTATTGTCAAAACAATATCACAACCGGTATTCTTTGGATGCTGGCATCACCCAAGGCAATGAGTTTTCCTAAAAAAGCGCAATCAACATTGAAAAAATAGATAATAAATAGATGAGACCTTTGAAAAATGTTCAATTTTGTTCAAGGCCAAGGAAGGCGATAATTTTAACCACAGGAATACATTGAGTATTTCGAGGATTAAAATTTGAGCCTGACGCAGGAATTGGGCAAAAGGGGGCGTTTTGCAAAGGTCTATAGATTATATTACATAAGCAGAGCGATGAACGGTCATTATGAGATTTTTTAAATGGAGCATTATCGGTGTCGGAGCGGTAATTGCCGTTTTCTTGTTTTTATTAATAGGGGCAAGGCTTTACCTGGATACAGATCGGGCGCGGCAACAGATTCAGACAAAGGTCAATCAGGCCATTCCCGGTACAATAATTTGGTCCGGGAGCCGTGTTTCACTTTGGAGGGGCGAGGTTGAATTACACAACGTGCTGCTCAGCGCGCCCACAAATGATAAATTGGTTGAATTGAAGCGTCTTTTCCTGCGTATATCCTGGAATCGACTGCTCAAAGGGGAATTATGCGTTAATAATTTGTTTTTTGAAACCCCCCGGATATATTTGAAGACGGATCCACTGGGAAACCTTAATCTCCTGCAGGCGCTTTCCCCCCCTGAAAACACTGAATCAAAGCCCATGGATTCAGGTCTTGGGTTTAATGTGGTGATCCGGGAGCTTAAGGTGCTGAACGGTTTTTTTCAATACCAAACAGCAGAAGACATTGCTGAGAACCAAAAAGACCGGATGGTTCTTCAAAACGTTAACCTGACCATTAATGATGCGAACCTTTTAGAACAAGAAGCCCGCCTTACTTCTGAGATTAACGGCGGAAATATTGCCGGAAATAGGATTGACCGAATTCACTTAAGCTGCCGTCTCACAGACAGATACCTGACCATCAACGATTTAAACTTATATACATTTGCGGGCAGATTTGACCTGAAAGGCCAGGTGGACTTTAAAAAGGCCTTTGCCAACGGATTCATCTCGCCCCATTTCGACTTAAATGCCATATCCTATAAGCTGTCCCTGCGCCAGAAAGACACAGTGCTCGAAACCATGCCCTTCAAAGGATCAGGGTTAAAGGGATCCATAACTTCTTTAATGGAACTCAAAGGAACGGGCATTTATCCAAAGACGCTCACGGCCGAAACCGCCCTGGAACTATTTGCAAGCAAACTGTCCGCCGGGGAGACATTTTCCCCCCTTGATGCACACGTGAACGCACAGGCAAACATGGAAAAGGGGCGCGTTACGGTTCATCAGCTTGACGCCCGGGCAGATGAAACTCACCTTAAGGTTGCCGGCAATTATGACATTTCTTCCCATAAGATTGCCGCTGATTTTAAATTCAATACCCCCGACCTGACTAAAGTATTGTCAGTGTTTGGAATCAAAGCATCGGGGAAGATGGATATCCATGGCAAGTTAGGAGGAACGATTACGGAGCCCATTGCGCATGCACAATTACAGGGGGAAAATTTAGAATTCGAGCAGGTGAAGATCGGCGATGCGAGTGCAAAGATCCGATTTTCCCAGGGCATGCTTTCCTTGGATCATGGAAAAATTCGCAACCAAAATTCATTGCTCGATATTTCCGGCACCGTCCGGATACGTGATCCCATAACGCGTGATATTTTGGAAAACCCTGGTTTAAACATTGCATTAAAAGGAGACGCTCTGTTTATTGAGGACTTTGTCGAGGGAATCAAGGGGAAATTTACTCTGAACGGACATATCTTCGGAGACACAGCACACCCTTTGGGACGGTTGAATCTTAAAGCAGAACATGTCGACGTCTATACCCTAAAAGTGCATGGAGTTCAGGTAACCTCAGAGCTTGATGGCGATCGATTCAATTTGGACCCTTTTGAACTCGTGATTGCGCCCGGTGAAAAAATCCTGCTCCATGGTTGGATTTCTTTAAATAAAGATTACCACTTACGACTTGCCTCCGAGGGCATTTCCCTTAAGAACCTAACACCGCTTCAGCTGGGAGACGGTGATACCGGTAAGATTTCCTTTATGTTCCAAGGACAGGGGGATTTTGAAAATCCTCAGATCAAAGGCGAGGTGGTTCTAAATGAGTTGCGATTCAATAACCGGCCGCTGCAAGACGAACGGTTCCAAATTGAAGTTAAGGACCGGACGGCATATATTTCAGGGGGTCGGAACTTTGCTTTGGATGCAACTTACCATTTGCAGACCCACGCTTTTTCAGCATCCGCCGGGTTTGACAACACCAATTTGACCCCTTATTTAACAATTGTCGCCCCAAGCAAACTGAATGGTTCCATAACCGGAAAAATCCAGATCACCGGCAATGCCCAGACACCGGATCAAATAAAAGGGTGGGTAGGTATTTCTCGGATTGAGATTTTTTCGAATCAAACAGAATTGATCCGATCCCGTGACTTCAAGGCTTTTTTAAAGGATGGTGAAATTTCGATTCCCGGTGTCCGCCTGGACCTGTTTGAACGAGGCATTTTAAACATTAAAGGTAATGCCAAACTGAATGGCGACCTTGATATTATAGCCCATGGCAACATCCCTTTGGAAGTCATAGCGCATCTTTCAGATGTTTTCCCCAATGCCGCCGGTGACGTGCTCCTTTCTCTCCGCATGAACGGAAACCTGTCGCAACCATTTTTACGTGCTGATGCTGAAATTAAGAATGCCGGAATGACGGTTCCCGGCCTTTTACAGAACATGCACGACCTGAACGGCCATATTCAGGTAACCCCGGAAGCGGTTGTTCTGGATAACATCCGGGGAATGCTGGACACCGGAAGTTTTGAACTGTTTGGCTCCATCGATCTTAAGGCATATCGACCCTCACGGGTGGAGCTCAAATTAAAAGCCCATGACCTTCCTCTTATGATTCCCGACACCTTGGAAACCCGTTTGAACGCCGAACTGGATATTCGAGGCACACCTGAAAAATCTCTCGTCTCAGGTGACATTCAAATGATCGAGGGAAAGTATTATAAAGATATGCGGCTGAATCTTGCGGAAAGCCTCGGTAAAAAATCCCGGGAACAGGCCCTGCCGGCATCGGCGATCCCATGGTTTTTTTTAAAAAATATGAGCCTGGATATTACAAGCCGTTACAGAGAACCTTTTGTCGTAGACAACAACATGGCCTTGTTGGCCCTCAAACCTGATCTCCGCATATACGGGTCTGTGAATCAACCTCTGATCAGCGGAAGGGCCCAGATAGAATCCGGAACCGTCTATTTTCAAAAAAAGGAATTTAATGTCAAAAAAGGGGTCTTTGATTTTATCAACCCGTATAAAATTGAGCCGACCATTGATGTGCAAAGCGAAATAAAAATTCGGGAATGGACCGTATTTTTAAATATCTCGGGAACGCCGGAAAATCTTAAGTTTACTATTTCTTCCGATCCATGGGAAACAGAGGAGAATATTCTTTCTCTGTTGATAACCGGGAAAACAACGCAGGAACTGATTGCAGGGGAAGGCGGTTTATCCCGGTCTTCGACACAGATACTGGCGGATATCCTGGCTGAAACCGCTCAAAAACAAATCAAGGATGCCACCGGTCTGGATGTTGTAGAACTGGAATATACGGAAGCAAAAGAGGCCGAGGCGTCGGATGAGGTAAAAGTAACTGTGGGAAAAGAGCTTTCCCAAAGAGTAACCGTCAAATACGGCATGCAGACAAAAAATGCCAGGGTCATTCAGCAAGTGATCACAGAATATAAATTTCTTGAGAATCTTTTAATAAACGCCTTCCAGGATACGGAGGGACATTATGGCGGCGGGCTTCAATTCAGACTTGAATTTCGATAGAAAAAGACCCATTCAGATGACCAAATGTAAGCGGAAAGACTGGATCAAGAAAACCGCAGTGTTGTGGATTATAATGGTATGTTTTGCCCAAGACGCTGCATATGCTCAGAAGGAGAGAAAAGATGAACCCGGACCGCCGATTGTTTCTCGGATTATTATCGATGTTCAGGGGATAAAAGGAGATGCGAGCCCGTGGGTTGATCGGGTTAAGCGTCTTATTTTTATCCGGGAAGGAGAGCCCTTTTCCCCAAAACGGTTCCAGGATTCCCTTGACGCTTTGAAATCGTCGAACATGTTTAAAGCAATCCATGTTTCTGAATCAGACCGGAGAGAAGATCAGTTTGCCATCGGTTTTCAAGTAACGCCCTATCCTCGGATTAAAGATATTAAAATCAGCGGCGCCTTTCCCCTGTTGACACGAGAAATTCTCAACGCCATGCAGTTGTATCCGGGAGATGTATATCAACCGGAAACGTTTTTCGGCAAAGAGGCCGTCATTACCGAGGTTTTCAAAAATCAAGGTTACATTGCACCGGTTGTTGATTTAGACGCCGTAGAAGATCCGGCAGACGGAAATGTTGTGGTTTATGTCACTATGGACAAGGGGGAGTTTTTTCATATCCGGCGTTTTGAAATCACAGGAAACCAGGCTTTTTCCAGCGCGCGCCTTAAATTGCGGATCAAAACTTGCAAATCGCGGCTGACTCCGGATTTTATGAGGCGTTTTAAGAAAAAAACATTTAACAATGATATCAAAAACCTCATCCGGTTTTACCGAAAAAAAGGATATCCGGAGGTTGTCGTGAGCTCCGTTGTTAACAAAGATGCCAAAACTCAAAATGCTTCTATTTTAGTAACCATTGACGAAGGACCCCGGTATGACATTGAATTTCAGGGAAATAAGGAATTTTGGGATCTTACCTTTAAAAAAGATTTAATCCTGTTTAAGGAGGGGAATAACAAGGATTTTGGTCTAAGAAAAAGTATTCGCAACATAAAGAAACGGTACCGTAACGCCGGATATAAGGAATGCTGGATAGAGATGAAATCCGAAAGAAAACAAGACGCCGGCATGCCCGTGCGTAACATCCGCCTGTTGATTCATGAAGGGCCGCAATACCTTGTAAATTCCGTCAACCTCACCGGAAATCATGCGTTTGATTCAAAAAAGATCAAAAAACAGACCGTGACCCGAACACCGGGACTTATGGTAAACGGTGCATGGGTTCAGGAAACCCTGGAAGAGGATAAACGTGCGGTTACCTCTCTGTATCTCAAGCAAGGATATATGAATACGGTGGTAAACGATGAAATAACATCGCACAAGGACATTAAAGAAAACAAAACACATGTAGACATCACTCTGGACATCACGGAAGGGGTTCAAACGCTCGTAACGTCCGTAACGATACATGGGTTGACTGCGTTATCAGACGCTGAGGCCCTTGAGGCAATCACTTTGAAAAAAGGATCTGTTTTTCGAGACTATATGATTCGCAGTGATGAAAACACGCTGTGTTCCCTGATTTCTGAAAAAGGATACCCCCATGTCAAAACAAAGGGGAGTGCGGTCATCAGCAAGGACAATACCCAAGCCGCCGTAACCTATGAGGTTGATGAAGGACCTTTTGTTAGAATGGGCCAGGTGGCTTACACGGGGAATTTCCTCACCAAAGGACAGGTTATAGAAAATGAACTTGAACTCAATCCGAACGATCCGTTTTCGCTGAATAAATTTTTGAAATCTCAGCGCAATATCCGCGATATCGGAGCCTTTGACTCGGTGCGTTTTAAAACTTACGGCTTAAAGGAAAAGCAAGATAAAGTGAATCTGCTCCTGGAAGTGGAAGAGAAAAAGCCTTACTATATTCAATCTGGCGGAGGGTATGACACAGAAAGAGAATTTTACGCCAATATCCTGGCCGGAGACCACAACCTTTTTGGATTAAACAAGGGGGTTTGGGCCGGCGCGGAAATCAGCCAGATCGGGTACCGGTGGGATCTGGGCATGGTTGAACCCCGGTTTATGGGAACTCGAATCAAGTCATCAATAAATATGTTCAACGAAAAAAGGGAAGAGTTTAACACGGATTTCGGCACCAGAAACCGGGGCGTTTCATTATCATTTAACCGCAGACTTTTTCAGAAGTTTAACGCCGGCCTTTCTTTTGTTTATACCTATAAGAAGCAGTACCCTCGGGACTCAGACCCCATACCGGCAGATGATGAAGATAAATATGAGCCCAGAGGAATTCTAACCATAAGCCCTTCCCTTGTTTATAATTCAATGGATTCCTATATGCGCCCCAGAAAGGGAGTGTATTCTTCTTTGCTTCTGGATGTTTCCAAAGGGATCAATAATTCTCTGGATAATTTTCTCAAGTGTCGTTTCGAGATCCGGAAATATTATACACCCATAGAAAACCTGACATTTGCGATGCGAGGATTGGTTGGGGATATTACCCCCTTTGAGGACAGCAGCACGATTCCGGAAGACCAGCTTTTTTTTCTGGGCGGCACCTCTACGGTTCGGGGATTTGATGAAAACAGACTTCGATTTGATTCCGAGGGTGACGCCGTCGGAGGACAAACTGCATTCTTAGGCAATATAGAGGCAAGGATTGACTGGGGGCCTAATTTTGAGTTTTCTCTTTTTTACGACATGGGCGCCGTCAGAAACGCTATTCTCGACCAGGGTTCCAATGAGTTTCGTTCTTCAGCGGGGGTTGGATTGCATTATCTCACACAAATCGGTCCCATGGGGGTCTATTACGGGCACAAACTGGATAGAAAAGCCAATGAAAGTGCCGGGAGTTTTCATTTCACCATTGGGTTTAGATTTTAGGCAAGTCTGGTGGGATATGTGGCCGTGATTCTGGCCGCTGAACATCTCCAAAAGATATTGCCCATGATGATGACCCCATCGGGAACCATTGCATTGGCAAGAGTATTTGTCATCGGTGCGGGTGTGGCAGGCCTTCAGGCAATTGCCACGGCACGCCGCCTCGGTGCACGGGTATGGAATGGCCGTTGCCAAGGCACAGCATGCGGTTCGGGAACTTGCCGTATGATCGTTCCTTTAAGCAGATGATCCTTGGGATTGAGTTGCTGATGAACGGACTGAAACCGCAAGAATAAGATCGATCTTCACTATTGATATTCAAGTACGATTCATACTATAATACAACATTTAATTCGCTTATAAACCTTTCACCGTACCTTCTTCGTAAAAACGAAATATATAAGAGACCCTTCTAGTTGGAGGGATAAATGCAAATCTTAATTTTTTTAAAATATATTCTGTCCAATATTTTTTATCAATATTTTATAGTTTTATCTGTTCTGCTTTATTTCTTTTATAAATATTTAGTCAAAGAAGAAGCTATAGAATTATATGCTTATGATACATCTTATTTTAACACGTTAATCAAATATCCTTTCTTTGATCAGTTTAGACTTTCATATTCATCTTTTGTCTTATTTTGTCTTTTTTTAGTTGGATATGCTTTTTTAAATGTAATTTACTCAGAGTTTGCTAACAATTATGATGAATTGATTCAATTTTATGTTATTTTTGAGGGTGATATTTGGGCACCCAATATTTGGATTGGGGAAGGAAGATTTTTCCCGTTGGGAAATTTTTATTTTAACCTTCTTATTCCTATCTTTGATAAAGCGTACATGTTGCATGCGATTGTTTTTTGTCAGACGCTTATTTTAGTTTTTATTTTATATAACCTATTTGATATTTTTAAAGTTTGGCAACGATTTTTTTTGATTACCTTTATTCTGCTCATTCCCAACATTTTTCATATGCAATATTCTCTTATTTATCCTGATAGAGATATTATTTTCCTTTTGGCCGCATTTGTTTTCTTTTCCAAGCGATTTTTTGAGACCCATCGATCTAATTATTTATGGTATGCTTTATTTGTTGCCAACGTTTCTTTATATTTTAAAGAAGTTGCGTTCTCTATATTTTTGGGTTTTTCTTTTGTCAGGCTCTTGTATTTTTATTTTAACAAAGAATTTTCCTTAAAAGATTTTTTCATAAAACCACTGTCTATTGTTAAAAGATATCCCTTGGAGTTTGGTCTTACTTTCTGTTCTTTCATGTATAATTTTTCTTATCTCTATTTTATAAGGCCCTGGATTTATAGTGCAGGATATGTTCATACTCACAAAAAAGATTTTTTATCTCTTTTAGAGATTGCTTTCACTGACTTAATTTTTATTTCTTTTATCGTTTTTTTTATTTTCAGAGCGATTTATTTGATCAAACATAGAAATAGATTTAATCTTTTTTGGGACAGTTTGGCTTTTGGAAACCTTTTATATTACTTGAGTTACATATTTCTTGGGTTACTTAACAAAAATTTATCTTATTACTCCCCTGCTGATTTCATTTCTGTCTTATATGTTTTTTATTTTCTTGTTTATCTTGATAAAATAAAATTAAAAGCTTTTTTCGTTGTATTAATTTTACTTATGGTTTTCGTTTTTGTTAATACAAATTTTAATAGGTTGTTGCTTACCAAGCAAAAAAGTATTTCCTGGAAAAAAACGGTGTTGTTTTTAAAAGATTACGTCAATAAGAATGGTAGTATAAATTTACACACTTTTTTTCCTTCTTGGTATTCCTCTGTAGGAATTGCTCACTACCTTTCTTATTATAAAGTAAATGTTTTGAAATATAATTCTAATGAGTTAGGTGATAATCATATTAAATTATATAATAAAGATACGACTATTTATCCGGATGGTAAATGCTGGGATTGGGACGATCATTTATGTTTAAAATCAGAAAAAATTTATAAGGGTGATTTGATATTAGTATCTCCTGAAGGAACCCATGGCAGTGAAGTTCTATTTAATGAATACAACAATAAATCTGATTATAAAATATTATTTGATAGTTTCAATGTGCTTCCTCCCCTGTTAAAATTTAATGATCCTCTATATAGGAATTACATTTTTGTTAAAATTAGTTAATTACTTCTGCCTCTCTATACGTAACACAAAGCACCTTCAAATTTCAGCGATTTCGATTTGAAATCATTAGCTCAGAGCTTGCGATTTCTCCTGCATCAAAAGTTTGATTTAGAGGTTGTGATATCGTTAGAAGAAAATTGTAATGTTTTTCTTATGCAGGGTCTCAATGGCCGGAAAGTATCCTTCACCGGCATCGGTAGTATAATATACTCTTATAGCTTATCCCATAAATCTACTCATATTACTACTATTAAAGCCATTTCCTTGGATGTGGATTCTTTATTCTTTGGGGTAAGATGTTTCCAAGCTCAACAGCTTGGGGCCTTGTTTGATGATGAATTCATTTTCAACCGTTTCCCAAATCCAGCCCGAAAGGCCATAACCTCCCACAGGTTTCGACACAAAGGCGTCTATCCAAATTTCTGACTGGGGTTGATTCACGCCCGCCGTGCCGAAACGTCCATAAGTTATTTCAGTCACCCGGTGGCAATAGGGTTCACCTGTCAGCTTTTCTGCGAAGTTTGCGGCGGTTTCATCTCCGTAAACTGAAACTCTCAAACCATAACGGCTATCCCGAGCCAAGTGAAGCACTTCTTCAGTATCATTGAAAGCACTAATAAACGACACAGGCCCAAAGGTCTCTTCCTGCATGCCCAGCATATCGTGGCCGGCGTTGATGACCACCGTAGGATAAACCAGGTTTCCTTCGATTCGCCCTCCAAGGGCAATCTGTGCGCCCCGTTGGATAGCATCATTTAATTGTGCCTTAATGGCATTCACGGCTTTGGTACTGGCTATTGGCCCCATTTCTGTTGTTGGGTCTGAAGGATCACCAACTTTCACGGCCCGGCTGAAGTCGAGAAACAGTTCTAAAAAATCATCATGAATGGACTGGTGCACATACACACGCTCCGGGGCAGTGCAGGTCTGTCCGGCATAAATGTATTTACAGTAGGCAAGCTCCCGGGCAGCATCTTCCAGGTCAGCGCCAGGCAGAACAATGAAAGGGTCTTTTCCCGGCCCTTCAAAGATGAATTTCTTGCCCTGCGCTTTAATTACGTCCAGATACTGACCCGCATAGTCGTCGGAACCAAACAAACAGATGGCTGGTGTTGCTGGGTCGGTCATAGCTTTTTGGAGGAATTTTCTGCCGTCGGAATAATCAAAACGGATGGTATCTCCGAAGATGGGCCGATAAAGAGATTCCGAAAGGCGGGCGATACCAGACCCTCGTGAAGCAAATTTTACCCGCACCGGATTTCCCACCATGTATATCGAAATAATTGCAGTATTCAACCAGGCACTGCCGTTGTATGGCAATACCAGAGCAACCGCTTGGCCGGATTCACAAACCGGCTGTCGCAAAGCAAAAGTCTGGATCATGGTTTCGAACCCCTGCAGGTCGTGAAGAATTCCATCCACTTCCACATTGCATTCGCGGCAGGTAAAACCGGTGTCCTGCACCGCGACATCGACCAGATTATCACGATTTGTCCGTATGGCAGTGCTTAAAGCATGGGTTTTTTCGAGTCGGCTTTCAAATGTTCCCATAATTGTCCTCGTTCAATATAAATGAAAAGTTCACAAGTATTTTATTACGATTAGGCCTAAAATAAGCGAATATTGAAACCTAAAGAAAAATTTAGTAGTATTTACTACCATCAATAACAGCTATCAATAATAGTAATAGAAGAGGTGGTTTTTTAACGCAATTCTCCC